>JACCDH010303422.1_pt1 | contig 32250 bp, 31 predicted proteins | sample 7442481 | NCBI WGS metagenome assembly JACCDH01 (sample SAMN15323433, study PRJNA562643) | freshwater metagenome | isolation source: river surface water | place: USA:Blue River Watershed | collected 2017-08-15
CGGTGCACCACGCCACCAACATCGGCAAACAGTTCCGCCCCGATAACCCGCTGCTGCCCAACTACAAATGGGTGCCGATCGGCTACCACGGGCGTGCGTCCAGCATCGGTGTGTCGGGCCAGCAGTTCCGCCGCCCGGTGGGCCAGACGATGCCACCCGGCGCAACCGAACCCTCGTTTGTCCCCTGCAAGCGGCTGGACATTGAGCTGGAGCTGGGCATTTTTGTAGGCAGCGGCAACGCCTTGGGCGAGGCCGTGTCGATCACCGAAGCCGAAGACCATGTGTTCGGCATCTGCCTGCTCAACGACTGGTCGGCCCGCGACATCCAGAGTTGGGAATACCAGCCGCTCGGGCCTTTCTTGGCCAAAAACTTTGCGACCACGGTCTCGCCCTGGGTGGTGACGCTCGAAGCGCTGGCCCCTTACCGCGTGGCCTTCACCCGCCCCGAGGGTGACCCGCAGCCCATGGCCTCTCTGGACTCCCCTGCCAACCGGGCTGAAGGCGCGTTCGACATCCAGCTGCAAGTGGGTTTGCAAACACCGCAAATGCGCGCAGCAGGCCAGGCTGACGCCAGCATCTGCCGCACCAGCTACCGCCACGCCTACTGGACGGTGGCCCAAATGGTCACGCACCACACGGTCAACGGCTGCAACCTGCAACCGGGCGACCTGTTTGGCAGCGGCACCTTGTCAGGCCCTTCGCTGGACCAGGCGGCGGCCCTGATCGAGCTGACCACAGGCGGCAAGAACCCGATTGCCCTGCCGAACGGCGAGCAACGCACCTGGCTGGAAGACGGCGACAGCGTGGTGCTGCGCGGCTGGTGCGAGCGCGAAGGCGCAGCGCGGATCGGCTTTGGCGAATGCGTGGGCACAGTGCTGCCTGCGCGGGTGCCCAAGGTCTGAGCTGGCTTGTCGGCGCTGAAGCCGCCGACCTACAACACGCCCTGTAGGTCGGCGCTTCAGCGCCGACAAGGACCGCCCTCTTGTGGCGCGAATTCCGCGCGAATGGTCTGGCCATGGGCATCCAGGGGCGGTGCTGGCGCAAAGCTGTCACTGTCCCACTCCACCCCCCAGGGTGATGCGGGCACCAGCACATCACGGCCGTGCACAGGCATGTGCCGCGTGCGCAGCTGCGAATGCTGGATCAGATCGTGCACCGAGTTGACCTGACCGAACGCGGTTTGTGCTTCGGTCAGGCGGTCCACCACCAGTGCGCTGGTCAGGCTGCCAAACACTTCGGCCACCAAGGTGTCTACAAATTCACGGTGCTCGACGCGGCTGGCGTTGTTGCTGCAGCGCACATCTTGCAGCAGCTCAGGACGGCGCAGCACCAGGCGGCAGAAATCGGCCCACTCGCGCTCGTTCTGGATCGAGATCACGATGTCGCGACCATCTGCACACGTGAAAGCGCCATAAGGCGCGATGGTCGGGTGTTTGAGGCCCACACGCTCAGGGGCCTTGCCCCCGTAGCGCGCCTGAAGATACGGCACGCTCATGAGTTCAGCTGCCGAGCCAAACAAAGAGACCTTGACCGCTGAGCCCTTGCCTGTGCGCTCACGCTGCATCAGGGCCTGCTGGATGCCGATCAGGGCGTTCATGCCGGCCGTGATGTCGCACACCGACACACCAATGCGCCCCCACTCGCCCGGCGCACCGCTGACCGACACCAGACCACTTTCAGCTTGCACCAGCAGGTCATAGGCTTTGAGGCCATACAGCCGCCCATCGTCACCATAGCCACTGATGTCGCAAGTCACCAACTTGGGGTGGCGCGAGCGCAAGGCATCAGAACCGATGCCCAAACGCTCGGTAGCGCCAGGCGCCAGGTTCTGGATGAACACATCGGCCTGCGCCAGCATGCTTTCGAGCAATTGCAGATCACCCTGCTCTTTGAGGTTCAGGACCACCGACTCCTTGCCACGGTTGATCCAGACCCAGTAGGAAGATTCACCGTGCACGGCGCGGTCGTAGCCGCGTGCGAAGTCACCTTCAGGACGTTCGATCTTGATGACCCTGGCCCCCGCATCGGCCAGGCGACTGCTGCAATAAGGCGCAGCAACGGCCTGCTCAAGGGCCACGACCAGGATGCCGTCCAAGGGGCGTTGGCCATGACTTGATGAGGGGGGGAGGGGTGTACTGCGCATGCTGTCTCCGTGATTACAGGTCGGCGTCGATTGTGTCGCGCACGGCAGCCACGGGGCCATTTCAATTGCTCGAAAACTGCATTGCCGTCTTCGCAACACGCCTGTTGCGGAGGCGGCAACACAGCGTGAACGTTTTTGAAATTGCGCCCCCAAGAGCCCTCCAGCACAGTACGCCTCCATCACACAACCAGGAGACAATCCGATGACCTCTCGTTCCATCCGTCATGCACTTTCCCTCGTGCCGATCGCCGCAGCGCTGATGACCAGCGCCGTGCAGGCTCAAACCCGTGACGTCAAGATCTACGCTTTCGGTGCCAAAAGCGGCGTGGTGCGCATCTTTGGTCTGAACAGCGAAGCGGCCATGAAAGCTGCAGCCGAGCAGATCAACAAAAGCGGTGGCGTGACCTTGGGTGATGGCACCAAAGGCAAACTGGTCATCGAATACCTGGACGACCGTTGCAATGCCGAAGAAGGCATCAACGCGCTGCGCCGCATCGCTGCACAGCCTGATGCCTTCGTCGCGGTCGGCCCCACTTGCAGTAACGTGGCCGAACCTGTGTTTGGCATCCTGCAAAAGAAAGTGGGCGATGCCAGTGACTCGGGCCTGCAGTTTCCGATCTACACCGATGTGGCCGCCAAAGGCGGTCTGGCCGCGAAGTCGCAATGGTCTTTCCGCAATGTCCCCAGCGAAGCGGCCATGTACAAGAGCCTGTTTGAGTGGATCAAAGCCACCCGTCCGGAAGTCAAGACCATCTGGGGTGGTGTGGAAAAAGACTTTGCCCACAGCAACGCCACCTTCAACGTGATGAAAGACTTCGCCACCAAGGCCGGTTTTGAAGTGAAAGGCCAAAGCGAATGGCTGCTGGCCGACACCAGCTTCTCCACCCAGGTGCGTGAAATGCGCCGCGGGGAAGCCGATCTGGTGATGATCTCGGCCCACCCCTTCACCACCTGCGGTGTGCTCAAGGAAATGCAACGCCAAAGCATCAAACCCAAAATGATGGTCGGCTTGACCAGTTCCTCGAGCCTTGAAACCCTGCAAGGCTGCGCCGCCCAGGCAGAAGGTCTGCTGATCCCGACCAGCTTCGCCCCGGTGACCGATCAGGCACGTCAAGCGGCAAAAGCCGTACAGACAGCCGGTGCCAACATGGACTTGCACAACGCAGCCGCCTGGGAAAACATCTTCACGCTGAAGGACCTGATCGAAAAGGCCAAGATCATGGCCCGCCCTGACAGCGCCCAGGCCGATCGCAACAAGATCCGCGAAGCCCTGGCTGGCATGAAAGAAACCACGGGGCTGCTGGGCAAGATCGGTCGCACCGATGACCGTGAAGCCATCAAACCCTTCCTGTTCGTGCAGGCCAAAAAAGGTGAGTGGGCCGTGGCCCACAAGCCCAACTGATCCCCCTGACAGGAGAAGACCATGACCTGGATCGACCTGCTGGACCTTGTGCAGTCCGTGTTTGACGGCGTGATGTTTGGAACGACCTATGCGCTGATTGGCATCGGCTTCACACTCATCTTTGGCGTGATGCACAAGATCAACCTGTCTTATGCCGCCGCCTCCATCGGCGCGGCCTACCTCAGCTTGCTGGTCGTCCAGATCGCACCGACACCCTTGGTGTACCTGAGCGCCGCCCTGCTGGGCGGTGTGCTCGGTGCTCTGGTGTACCTGGTGTGCTTCCGCTTTTTGCCGCTGAACCAGCCGCTGGCCACACTGATGTCCACCGTGGGCATGCTGCTGCTGCTGGAAGAAGCCATCGTCCACGCCACCGCTGGCATGCCGCAGAACTACCCATCGCTGTTTGCCGGTGTGGTGTTCGATGTGGGGCCGTTCATGGTGCGTGGCGACTTGCTGTTCGTCTTCGGACTGGGTTGCGCCGCGATGGTGGGCCTCAAGCTCATGCTCGAGAAAACCCGTCTGGGTCTGGCCACGCGTGCGGTGGCACAACAGTCGGTGGCCGCGCGCCTGTGCGGCATGAGCGTGTCCACCACCAATGCCACCACCTTCATCATCGCGGGCTTTTTGGGTGGCACGGCCGGTGCCATGACCGGCGCGGCCATCGGTGTGCTCTCGCCGCTGCTGACGCTGCCCATGACCGTCAAGGGTCTGGTGGTCACCGTCATCGGTGGCCTGGGCAGCATCCCCGGCGCCATCATCGCGGGCCTGGTGGTCGGCGGTGTGGAAAACCTCTTTCAATTTTTGCGCGGCGTCAGCGAGCGCGACATCTACGTGATGCTCATGCTGTTCGCCTTCCTGGTGTTCCGTCCCGGTGGCCTGTTTGCGGCACCCGGTGGTCGCGACTGAACCAGGCCCTCATCCGGAGTTCGCATCATGGATTTTTACCTCGGCTTGTTGCAAGTCATTGGCGTGCACTCACTGCTGGGCCTGTCGGCCTGGTGTGTGCTGCACACGGGTCAGGTCAGCCTGGCCCAAGGTGGTTTCTTTGCCATTGGCGCTTATGGCGCGGGCATGCTCACCACCATGTTCGGCTGGCCACTGGGCTGGGCTTTGCTGGTCGCCGCCTTGTTGGCGGGCGGTGTGGCCGTGGCGGTGGGATTTCCCGCATTGCGTGTCAAAGGCCTGATGCTGGTGGTGGCCACCACCGCCTTTGCCGAAATCGTGCGCCTGGTGTTTTTCAATCTTTCGTGGAAAGTGCAGACACCACAAGGCCTGATCGGTCCCGACGGTGGTCTGGGCTTTGGCGGTATCCGCTACTTTCAGGCCCATGCGTGGAGCAGCGTGCAGGTGCTGCTGCTGATCTGGGGCCTGGTCGCGCTCATCATGGGGATGCTGTGGTCACTCGACCGTACCCGCATCGGCACCCTCTGGCGCGCCGTGGGTGAAGACGAAGTTGCCGCCCAAAGCGCGGGCATCAACCTGACCGCAGCCAAGGTCTCGGCCTTTGGCATCGGCGGTGCCATCGCCGGTCTGGCCGGTGGCCTGTTCAGCCACAACACGACCCACATCGAGCACGGCAACTTCACCATCTTGCTGGCCACTTTTGCCATTGCCTACCCCATTCTGGGCGGCCTCAAAAGCCTGGCAGGCACGCTGGTCGCGGTGGTGTTCATCCAAGGTGTGCTGATCGAAGGTCTGCGTTTTCTGGGCGACTGGCGCAGCCTGCTGTTTGGCGCGCTGATCCTGCTGGTAATGCTGGTGCGCCCGGGCGGCGTGCTCGGTGCGCCATTGCACTGGCCTTCATGGCGGCGTCGCACTGCGGCGTCGACCACTGACACCGTGATCTCTGCCGAAAGGACCCGCCATGCTTGAACTTCGCCATGTATCCCGCCACTTTGGCGGCGTCAAAGCTGTGGACGGCCTGGACATGCAAGTGCGCCAAGGTGAGATCCTGGGCCTGATCGGTCCCAACGGTTCGGGCAAAAGCACCACCGTGAACCTGATCTCGGGCTTGTACACGCCATCGGGCGGCAGCATCGTGTTTCAGGGCGAAGACATCTCGACCCTGCCCACCCATCTGAGGGCGCAGCGCGGCATTGCCCGCACTTTCCAGAACATCCGCTTGTTCTCGCAATTGAGCGTGTGGCAAAACCTCTGGGCGGCGCGCGTAGAGCGCGGCACAGGCTGGGACGGCTTCAAGGCCCGCTGGCTCGCAGGTGCCGATCAGGGCCGTGAGCAGGCCGAGCAGATCCTCGAGTTCAGCGGTCTGCAAGGCAAGCGCGATGTGCTGGCCGGGAACCTGGCCTTTGGCGAGCAGCGCCGCCTGGAGCTGGCCCGTGCGGCCGTGTCCGGTGCACCGCTTTTGCTGCTGGACGAACCGGCCGCCGGCATGAACGCCTCCGAAATCGAAGACCTGGACCAGCGCATACGCGCCCTGCGCGAGCAGGGCCGCACGGTGGTGCTGATTGAGCACCACATGGAGCTGGTCATGGGCGTGTGCGACCGGGTGGTGGTGCTCAACTTCGGCCGCAAGATCGCTGAAGGCGCACCGCAGGAAGTGCAGGACGACCCGCAAGTGCGTGCCGCCTACCTGGGCGCTGATGACAACGACGAACTGATGAATGCCGCTTTGGCGGCCTGAGGGAAAGTGCCATGCTCGAAATCAATGAACTGGCTTGCGCCTACGGCAAGATCGAAGCGCTGCGCAATGTGAGCCTGTCGGCCAAGGCCGGCGAAGTGACCTGCCTGCTCGGCCCCAACGGGGCGGGCAAAACCACCTTGATGATGACGCTGGCGGGCATCTTGCAACCCACACGCGGCAGCATCACTTTTGAAGGTGAAAACCTGGTGGGCCTCTCTCCGGCACAGATCGTGGACCGGGGTCTGGCCTTGGTGCCGGAAAACCGCCTGGTGTTTCCTGCGCTCAGCGTGCGTGAAAACCTGATGGCCGGGGCCTATCGTCGCAAGGACCGCGCTGCGATTGCCAACGACATCGAGCACCAGCTCGAGCGCTTTCCGCGTCTGCGCGAACGCATTGACCAGCTGGCCGGCACCCTGTCGGGCGGCGAGCAACAGATGCTGGCGGTGGCGCGTGCACTCATGTCGCGCCCACGCCTCTTGCTGATGGACGAGCCCTCGGTCGGTCTGGCCCCCAAGGTGGTGGCCGAGATCTTTGGCATCGTGCGCAAACTGCACGCCGAAGGCACCAGCATCTTCCTGGTCGAGCAGAACGTGCACATGGCACTCAAGGTGGCGCAGCACTTTTTCTTGCTGCAGCAAGGCCGCGTGACCTTCTCGGGCACCCCCACCGAGCTGGCCGAAGACGATGTGATTCAGCGCGCCTACCTGGCTGGCACCGAGCGCAAAACTGAAACCGCCGAGGCCTGATGGACTTCCTCCAGTGCACGCTGGACGGCTTGCTGGAGGCAGGACCGTACGCCCTCGTCGGCCTGGGCCTGACGCTGGGTTTTGGCCTGTTGCGCAGGGTGAACCTGGCCTATGGCGCAAGCGCCATGCTGGGGGCCTATGCGGGCTCGTGGCTGCATGTGCGGCTGGACTGGCCCGTCTGGGCGGTGCTGCCCACCGTGGTGCTGGTCACTGCGCTGGCCGGGCTGTATGTGCAGTGGCTGTGTTTTGCGCACAGCGACCGCGCCATCGCTTCGGCCCAGCGCGCCAGCCCACCGGTCAGTGGCGCCGATGCGCGTGAAGTGGTCGCGCTCGCGTCCAGCTTTGCGGTCTGGATGCAACTTGAACAGCTGTGCGTGAACCTGCTGCCACGTCACCTCAACCCTTTTCCGGATGTCGCCTCCACCCACGAATGGACGCTGGGCACGCTGGGCCTGCGCCCCGATCGCCTGGTGATGTGCATCGCCGCCCTGGGCCTGGTGGTGTGGGTGGCTCGCTGGATACACACCAGCCGCACGGGCCTGGCCCTGCGTGCTGCGGCAGACCACCCGTTGGCGGCCCACCTCAGCGGTCTGCGCGTGCCCCTGCTGCAACGCTGGGACTTTGTACTGGCCAGTGGCCTGTCGGGCGTAGCCGCCTGCGCCGTGCTGACCCTGGAAGGACAGGTCACGCCCATGTTTGGCATGTGGATGCTCATGAAAGGACTGGCCGCCGCCATGATCGGCGGTCTGGGCAGTCTGCGGGGTCTGCTGTGGGGTGCCGCCCTGCTGGGCGTGGCTGAAGCCCATGCGCAAGCCCTGTTCGGCCCACTGGGCCGGGATGCCGTCACCTGGGGCCTGCTGTTGCTCGCCTTGTTGCTCAGGTCCACCCGACAAACTTCCTGGGCGCCTGCAGGAGGCCTGCATGCGTGACGCTTTGTGCGCCAGCGAGCCCGGCATCGGGCTGGCCATCCAGATGATCGTGCTGTGCCTGGTGGCCTTGTCGGCCTGGTTGGTGCTGTGCGTGGGCCGCATCTCGCTGGGCCAACAAGCGTACTTCGGCATCGGTGCCTATGGCGCAGCGCTGCTGACCACCGTGGGCCAGTGGCCGCTGGATGCCGCCTTGCTGGCCGCCACCTTGAGCGGCGCGATCGCTGCGGCCCTGATGTCATGGCCCTTGCTGCGTTTACCGGGACTGCAGTACGCCGTCGCCTCGCTGGCAGTGGCCGAATTGGTGCGCCAGGGCCTGTCAGGCTGGCAGCATCAGGTGCCCGGCCCCTCCGGAACACGGGTCGGACCCGACGGTGTGCACGGTTTTCGCGAGATCCGCTGGTTGTTTGACCACCAGGTCAGCCAGTCCGATTACCTGCTGTGGGCCAGCGCGGTGCTGACCGCCGTGGTGCTGGCCTTGCTGGCCCTCTCCCGCACCCGCCTGGGGCTGGCCATGAAGATGGTCGGACACGATGAAACACTGGCCGCCAGCCAGGGGCTGCCGGTGCACAGACTGCGGCTGCTGGCCACCGCGCTGGCAGGCGGTGTGGCCGCTTTCGCAGGAGGCCTGTATGCCCACCAACTGACCTACATCGAGCCGGGCTTGTTTGACCCGATGCTGGGCATCCATGCCGTGGGTTATTCCATGCTCGGTGGCCTGGCCACACCGCTGGGCCCGCTGCTGGGGGCGGCGTTCGATTTGGGCCTGCTCGAAGCCACCCGCTGGTTCGAAGGCTGGCGCATGGTGCTGTTTGGCACCCTGGTCGCCGTCTTCCTGCGTTGGCGTCCACGTGGCCTGCTGGACGAAGCCATGGTCTGCCGCTTGCGATCGGCATGGCGGGCACGGAGCCGCCGCCACACAGTTTCCACACCCGTTGCAGGCCAGCCCTGAAACGACCTCTTCTTTTCTGACCCCTCTCCAAGGAACTTGCATGATGCACCCCCCTCTTCTTGACCAACGCACCATCATCGTCACCGGCGCTGCCACCGGCATCGGCCAGGCTTTTGCCGTGCAATGCGCCAGCCAAGGCGCCAACGTGGTTGTGGCCGACATGAACGCCGCCGACGAAACCGTGGCCGCGGTCGAGGCAGCGGGCGGCAAGGCGCTGGCCGTGAAGGTCGATGTGGCCGACCAGGCCTCGGTCGACGCCATCGCCGCTGCCGCCCTGGCCCGCTTTGGCCGCATCGACGGCCTGATCAACAACGCGGCCTATTTCCGCGAAGTCAAGCTCACGCCTTTCGAGGAGATCGATCCCATGATCTGGGACCGCATCTTCCAGGTCAACGTCAAGGGCGTGTGGAACTGCTGCAAGGCCGTGATGCCCGCCATGCGCGCACAAAACAGCGGTGCCATCGTCAACATCGCCTCGGTGGTGGCGGTGGCTGGCCAGCCGGGCTACCTGCACTACGTGGCCTCCAAGGGTGCTGTGCTGTCCATGACCAAAGGTCTGGCCAAAGAGTGCGGTGCCAGCAATGTGCGCGTGAACGTGATCGCCCCTGGCTTCGTGCTGACCGATGCCACCAAGAACCGCCCTGTGGAATGGCAACAAAGTTTCCTCAAGGCCCGCGCGATCGCTCGCGAGCAGCGTCCGGACGACCTGGTGGGTACAGCCATGTACCTGCTGTCGGACCTGTCTGCCTTCGTGTCCGGCCAGACCATCGTGGTCGACGGCGGCCACATCATGTACTGATGACCCCTTCGCATTCAAGGCCACGGCTTTGAATGCAACACCGCATGAACACCATTCAAACCAAGGAGACAAACATGCAAGACATCATCCTGCACCACTACGAATTTTCAACCTTCTCCGAGAAGGTCCGCACCGCGCTGGGCCTCAAGCAACTGGCCTGGCGCTCGGTCGACATTCCTGGTCTGCCACCACGCCCCTTGCTCTCACCGCTGACGGGGGGTTACCGCCGCGCCCCGGTGCTGCAGATCGGTGCCGACATTTACTGCGACACGCACGCCATTTTGGCGGCCCTTGACCGTCTGCAACCCACACCTGCGCTGGTGCCTGCGGGCAGCGAAGGCCTGGCCCGAGGCCTGGGTTTTGCCTGGGAGCGTCAGATGTGGATTCCGACCATTGGCGTGCTGGTGCATTTCATCGGCGAGCACATTCCGCCCGAATTCATCAAGGACCGCAAAGAAGGCTATCTGGGCATCGACATCTCGCAGGCGGCCATGGCCCCACAGTTTCAGGAGCATGTCCAATTCGTGCGTGCGCAAATCGCCTGGCTGACACAAGCATTGGCCGGTCGACGCTTCCTGTTCGGCGATGCACCGAGCAGTGCCGATCTGGCCTGCTGGCAAACGATTTTCCTGTTGCGCAAGAACTGCCCGCCCGATGTGGACAGCCTGCTGGGCCTGGCCCCGATCCTGGACTGGTATGACCGCATCCTGACTTTTGGCCACGGCCAAGCCACACCAATGAGCGCCGAAGAGGCTTTTGACATCGCCTGCCAGGCCACGCCAGCGCCCGTCACGCACCTGAGCCCGAACGGCGATCCCGGCGGCCTGCAAGCGGGCACGGCCGTGCGCGTAACCCCCGACGACAACGCGCGTGTGCCTGTGACGGGCACGCTGGTGGCCGCCGATGCCTTTGAAGTCGTGATCCACCACCGTGACGAGCGCGCAGGTGACTTGCACATCCATTTCCCCCGCCTGGGCTACACGCTCGAGGCGATTTGATCCCGCACCCTGATCCATTTCACTGAGGAGACACACATGAGCATTCAAGACACCAACAAACAACTGTGCCGCGATTACTTCCAGGCCTTCCTGGCCCGCGACACCGCCTGGATGGCGCGCCACATCGCGCCCGAATTTGTGCGCCACGACCCTGGCCTGCCCTTTGAAGTGCGCGGCCCCAAAGGTGTGGCCGAGCTGCACGACGCGCTGCTGCCCGCCTTCCCCGACATGGAACTGCCGCTGCTGGACTTTGTGGCCGAAGGCGACAAGGTGCTGGTGCGACTGAAAGTGCAAGGCACCCACACCGGTGCCTTCGGCGACATGGCTGCCACCGGCAAGAAAATTGACATCGACGTGCTCGACCTGTTCCAGTTCAAGGACGGCGTGCTGATCGAACACTGGGCCTTGCTCGACAATCTGGGCATGCTCAAGCAACTGGGTGCCATCGCGTAATCCACCGAAGCACCTGCACCGAGGGCACACCGCAGGGTGTGTCGTCGGCCCACGGTTTTTTCAACACATCCTTTTGGAGCAAGCACATGCAACTGCTGGCCAATACCACCTCTCCCTTTGTGCGCATCGCCCGCATCGCGATGATCGAAAAAGGTCTGGCGATCGAACCCACCCTGGTCGATCCCTGGGCCGATGACGCACGCCTGCGCGAAGCCAACGCCGCCACGCGCGTGCCCACACTGGTGCTGGACAACGGCATCCCCCTGACCGAGAGCCTGTTGATCGTGCAATGGCTTGAAGCCACGCGCCCAGCACCGCAATGGCCCAGCCTGCTGGGTGCTGACCCGCAGCGCATCGCAGGCGTGCTCTCGCGCGCTGGCATCGCGCTGGGCGCCATCGAGGCCTCGGTACACACCATCATCACGCGCAAGGTCACCGCACCCGCGCTGTTTGACGAAACCCCCGTGGGCCTGCGCCGTCGCCGCAGCATGGTCGAGAGCTTGCAGCGCCTGGAAGCCTTGGCGGCTGAAATGTCAGCGGCCGATGTCGCTCAAAACGCACCCAGTCTGGACACCATCTGCACCGTGGTGCTGTTTGACTACCAGCAATTTCGCTATGGCGACCAGCCCTGGTTGCCTGCCACCCCGGCGCTCAAGGCCCTGTCGGAAGCGGCGCGCGCGCGCGCATCGTTCGCACAAACCTTGCCCCGCTGAAAACGGGGCTCCCAGCGGCTCAACCGGGCAGCTGGGCATCGTCTGCGGCCGCAATGGCCTGCAGATGCTGGGCCAACTGGCCCAGCGGCGTTTGCTGTGCCGGACGGCTGCGCATGCAAATTTGCATGCCGCGCAGTGCCCAACTGTCTGACAGCGGCAAGACCTTGAGCTGCATGGCGTGCGCCAGACTGCGCGCCGCGGCCAGCGGCAAGATGCCAATGCCCAGCTGCGCCTGCACAGCGCGGCACACCGCCTCAAAGCTGCGCACCTGCACCCGCAAAGCCATCGGGCGCATCAACACTTCGGCTTGCGAAGTCAGCAAGCGGGTCAGCGTGCTGCCCGCCTCCAGCCCCACCAGGTCACGTTCGATCAGGTCCGCAAACTGCACGGCCTGACCACCCAGCGGGTCATCCTTGCGCAAGACGGCGGCCAGCTGATCGCTGCGGTAAGGCTGACACCACAGGCCATCGGTGTCGCCGCCATCCACCACCACGCCCAAATCGGCCTCCCCCGAGCGCACGCGGCGAACCACCTCGTCACTCCAGGATTCTTCGAGCACGATGCGCACGTTCTCGTGCAGGTTCTGGAACTGCGCCACGTCCGATGGAAGGAACTGGGCCATGGCCGAGGTGTTGCCCAAAATGCGCAGCACAGCGTTGCGTCCCGATGCGTAGTTGACCATCTCGGCACGCATGTGGATGACGCCTGCAATCACCTCGCGTGCATGCTTGAGCAGGTGCTCGCCTGCAGGCGTGAGCTGCAAGCCGCGCGAGTGCCGCTCGAACAACTGCGCCTTGAACTGATGCTCCAGCAGCGACAGACGCCGACTGGCCGCCGGCACGGTGATGAAGCAGGCCTCGGCCGCACGCGTCAGGTTGCGCAATTCGGCCGCCTTGACGAACAGCGCCAGTGAGTCGATGTCTGGAAGCATGGTCGAATTCTATCGACAGCGCGCATGCCTGGGCCTGACTTGCACAAGCTGCAACGCGCCGTTGCCCACTTTCCAATTCACCTTCTGCGGGACGCTGCCTATAGTGAGCCCATCATTGTCATGATCTGAACCAACCAGGAACCTTTATGAAAAACATGTTGATTGGAGACCAGTGGGTCGGCGCCAGCGATGGCCGCACCCTGAGTGTTGTATCGCCCAGCGATGGCCAGGCGTTTGACGACATCCCCCGTGGCACGGCGCACGATGTCGATCGCGCCGTGCAGGCGGCGCGTGCCTCATTGACGGGCCCCTGGGGCCAGCTCAACGCTTCGGAGCGTGGCCGCATCATGATGCGCATCGCTCAAAAGGTGCTGGACCACGAAGAAAAGCTGGCGCAAATCGAAGCCCGCGACACCGGCAAACCGCTGACCACCGCGCGCAACGACATCAAGGTGCTGGCGCGCTACTTCGAGTTCTATGCTGGTGGCGCTGACAAGCTGCACGGCGAGACCATCCCCTTCCTCAACGGCCACCAGGTCAGTCTGCTGCGCGAGCCGCTGGGCGTGACGGCCCACATCATTCCCTGGAACTACCCAGCCCAAATGCTCGGTCGCACCTTGGCCCCCGCACTGGCCATGGGCAACGGCACCGTGCTCAAGCCTGCGGAAGACACCAGCCTGTCGGCCATCCGTTTTGCCGAACTGGCACTCGAAGCCGGTCTGCCCGCAGGCGCACTCAACATCGTGACCGGTCTGGGCGAAGAAGTCGGTGCCGCTTTGTCAGGCCATCCCGGCATTGACTTCATTTCCTTCACCGGCTCCAACGAAGTGGGCACCTTGATCCAGCAAGCGGCCGCCAAAAACGCCGTCAAATGCGTGCTGGAACTGGGCGGCAAATCGCCCCAGATCGTGTTTGACGATGTGGATGTCGAACGTGCCGTGCCCATCATCGTGCGTGCCATCGTGCAAAACGCGGGACAAACCTGCACGGCCGGCAGCCGCCTGCTGGTGCAGCGCTCCATCTACGACAGCTTTGTGCAACGTGTGGCCGAAGCCTTTGCCAAGGTGCGCGTGGGCACCCCCGAAATGGACCTGGACTGCGGCCCGGTGATGAACCCCGCCCAGCACCAGCGCGTGCAGCGCTACATCGACCAAGCGCGCGCGCAGGGCATCCCCGTGCTGGCCGAAGGCCAGATCGCCGCCGATGCGCCCAGCACCGGTCACTTTGTCAAACCCACCCTGTTTGGCCCGGTCCCGCGCACCGCCGCTTTGGCCTGCGAAGAAGTGTTCGGCCCTGTGCTGGCGGCCATGCCTTTCGAAGACGAAGCCGACGCGATCGCACTGGCCAACGGCACCGAATACGGCCTGCTGGCCGCTGTCTGGACCGAAAACGCAGGCCGCCTGCACCGCGTGGCCAAGTCGGTAAAAGCCGGTCAGGTGTTCATGAATTGTTATGGCGCTGGCGGTGGCGTGGAACTGCCTTTTGGTGGCACCAAACGCAGCGGTCACGGCCGTGAAAAAGGCTTCCTCGCACTCGAAGAAGTCAGCACCACCAAGACGCTGGTGCACTACCACGGTTAAAGCCAGACCGGCCTTCGGGTCCCCAGCGGGGCCTGTGACACGTCATCACCGACGGCGTCACAGGCCCCGATCTTTTGAGCCAAGGGTCAGCGCACGCGCGCGAGAATCCACTGTGCTTGCAGCAACACCGGGGCATCGATCATCTTGCCGTCCAGCTGCACCGCCGAGCCCCCCGAAGCCGCCATGGCCGCGAGCACGCGTTGCGCCCAATCCTCCTCGGTGGCTGTGGGCCTGAAAGCCGTGTGCACACCCTGCACCTGACGTGGGTGAATGCACAACTTGCCACCCATGCCAAACCGCACCGCACGCTCGGTGTCGGCACGCAGCGCAGCCTCGTCGTCCACCGACACGGTCACACCATCCACAGCCGCCGCCAGCTGGCCTGCACGGGTGCACATGGCCACCTGAAATCGCAGCGTGTCCAGCTCGCGCTGATCGGGTGAGCAGACCATGCCGGTGTCGGCCAGAAAGTCGATGTGCCCCACCACCAGGCGACACACGTTGGGGGCCAGGGCGATCTGCGGCAAGGCCAAATAACCGGCCGCGCTTTCAATGATCGGCAACAAAGGCAGGCCCGGCAGCAGGCGGGAGACGGCCTGCAGGGTCTGGGCCGACTCGCACTTGGGCACCATCAGACCTGCCAACTGCGGGCAAGCGGCCAGTGCCTGCGCATCCTGCAGACCGATGGCGGTCTCGGGGCTGTTGATGCGTACCACCACACAGGCGCTGGCAGGCAACGTCGGCAAGGCTTGGCACACACCGGCGCGGGTCGCGTCTTTGCCTTGCAAAGGCACGCTGTCTTCGAGGTCGATCACCACAGCGTCGGCACCGCTGTCGATGGCTTTGAGGAAACGCTCTGGCCGATTGCCCGGCACAAACAAAAAAGAACGGGCAGATGCGAGTGTTGGGGAATGCGTCATGAATCAAATGATGAAAACAGTGGCTTCAGGCCTTGAGCAAATCGATGAATTTCTGCGCCTGCGCCTCGTCGATGCCGCCCGCCTGGCGGGCCAATGGCACGGTGACTGAGCACAGGGTTCTGTAAAAGTCCAGCATCTCGGGCCCCATCGGGGCGATGGCACCCAAGTGCTTGTCGATGGACGACAGATCGCCACGCGAGACCGGGCCGGGCATGCCGCGGGCCACCCCCGCGCTCTGGATGGCGCTGAGTGTGCCCTGCGCCAGAGGCAGCAAGGCACGCAAGGCTTCTTCTTCGGTGGCGCCCCAGGTTTGCCACAAGCGGACGGCTTGGTCAAACAAGGCATTGATGAACTGCGAGGTGTACCCGGCTGCTGCGTGGTAGCGCCCGCGCATGCCCGCTGGCAAGCGATTGGGCACGCAATGCAAGCGTTGCACCAGCGCCAGCAAGCCTTGCATCAATTCAGGCTGCCCGGCCTCGACCGTGATGGTGCAGCCCGGCAAGGACTGCGCGGCCGCATGCGGATCGCCAAAGGTCTGCATGGGGTGAAAACCGCCGATGCTGGCGCCTTGTGCCAGCGCATGCGACAACACAGCCACGTCGGTCACGCCACTGCAGTGCACCACGGCCTGCCCCGGATGCCAGGTCAGGCTGTCGCATGTGGCGCCAATGGCACTGTCGGGGGTGGTCACAAAAACCAGATCACAGGCATCGACCAGCGCCTGGGGTGCCAGGCACACACAGGCCTCGATGGGGGCCGCCAGCGCGCGGGCATGCGCTTCGAGCATGCTGCTGACCGCCACCACCTTCAAGCCTGCCTGCGCAAGGCTCCAGGCCAGCGCCTGACCCAGACGGCCTGCGCCAATGAAGCCGATGCGCCACTCAGCGGCATCCGATGGCAAAGTCAACACGGTGTGAGGGGTGTTCATGCTGGGACCCTTCCCGTCCAGGTTTGATGGCCCACCAGTCGGGCCAGATCGGGGATGGCACCCAAACCAGGGCCTGTGGGCACGGGCACACAGCCATCGTGCACCGGCAACAAATCACCCACCACGGCTTCGCGACCGAGGTTGGGATGGGCGTCAAATTCGAGCAGGCCTTCGCCGCCCACCGCCGCCAGCACCTGCAAGGAGGCCAGCAATGAAATGCCGCCACCGAAATAGTGCGGGCAATAACGCTTGCCAGCAGCCACAGCACGGCGTGCCACCGAAGCGTTGCCGCTGATGCCACCCCACTTGGTGATGTCGGGCTGAATCACTTGCAAGACAGGACTGGCCAGCGCTTGGTCGAATTGCAGACCATGGAAGTTTTCACCACCGGCCAGCGGCGTGCTGCTGGCCTTCGCCAGGACCTGCCAGTCGGCCTCGGGCGCATCCACCCGCAGCGGCTCTTCAAACCAGCTCAGGTTCAACGGGGCAATGGCCTGCGCGAACGTCACCGCAGAAGGCAAGTCCAGATTCTGGTTGGAGTCGCAAGTCAGAACCGCATCAGGCCCCAGCACCTCGCGCATGGCCTGCAGGTTGCGCACGTCCTTGTCGTGTCCAAAACCCGTCTTGAGCTTGAAGGCCTTGAAGCCTTCGGCCTGGCGAGCCGCTGCAAAAACTTCAGGCTGGTCAGGGTTGATGCCCGTCACATAGACCGGCACATGGCTGACCTCACGGTCGCTGAGCAGCTGGTGCAGGGGCTTTGCGGCCCGCCTTGCCACCAAGTCCCAGCAGGCAATGTCCAGGCCTGCGATCACCTGCGCGATCGGGCCGACCTCCAGGGTTTGCAACACCAGCACTTCCAGCTCCCGGCTCAGCTGGCGGAACATGGCTTCGGGCGACTCAAAGTGTCGGCCCACCACGCGTTCACCCAGGTCGATGGCCAGGCGCGCACGGTGCTCGGCACCGCTGGCTGGCCAGTTGGCCCAGACTTCGCCCCAGCCTTCGACGCCTTGCGTGTCAATGACACGCAACAAAACCATGGGGCGGTCGCGGAAGGTGCCAAAAGCCACCTTGATTGGCGTCTTGACAGGAACGCGGATGCAGAAGGCCTCGATCGAGGCCACGGTGAAGGACAGTGTGGTCATGCAGGATTTCTTTCAGTGAAAAGGGTTATTCAGTGCGCGGGCCCTGAAGGGCAAAGCGCGGTTCGGGCAAACCGCACACACCAGGTTGGATCGCCATCAGCGCGCCCGCCATCGGGTGCGCCTGGCGCTCGGCCTGCGTCATGTGCTGCGAGGTGCTGGTGATGAACAAAATATCCAGGTCTGGCCCGCCAAATGCGCAGCAAGTCGGGCGGTCCACGGGCAGGGCAATCACACGGTCAATGCTGCCGTCGGGCGCATAACGCAGCAGACGGCCGCCATTGAACTCGGCATTCCAGACGAAGCCTTCGGCATCCACGGTCGATCCATCGGGAAAGGCCGGTGGCACGCTTTCGGCGAACACCTGTGCCTCGCCCATGCGTCCGGTCTCGAGCGCATAGGGGTAGGCATAGATGCGGTAGTGCAGCGAGTCGGCGAAATACAAGGTATCACCACTGGGGCTGAAGGCCAGGCTGTTGGGAATGCAGATGCCGTGCCGCACCGCCTGGAGGGGGCCAGCGCCTTCCAGGCAGAACAGCGTCCCTTCGGGCGCGCGTGTGATGTTGTGCATGCTGCCCACCCAAAAGCGCCCACGCGCATCGCAACGGCCATCGTTGAAGCGGTGGCCCTCCGGCATCGGCAAACTGGACACAAAAGCACTGAGCACACCGTTGGCAGGATCAAACAAGGCAATCTGGCTGGGCAAGGCCACCAAGAGTCGCCCGTCATCCACCAGCGCGATCGAGCCGACCAAATCGGGCATGGGCCACGTGTCCACTTTGCCGGTGGCGTGGCACAAGCGGCGGATGGCCGGCTGGCGGATGTCCACCCAGTACAAGCACTGCGCGGTGTCGTCCCAGAGCGGGCATTCGCCCAAGATGTCGGTCTGTGTGCCCACACGCTGCAAAGCGTTCGGGATGTCTAGCGTGTGTGAGGCCGTGATGTGGTTCATGGGCTCGATGCTAGGAGGCGCCGACCTGTCAGGGAATCAAATTTGCGGCAAACGGGTCTTCACACAAACGCAACGCCAGGCCTTGCGTTTGTGTGAAGTGTGCATTGCCCAAGTTCCAATTCCGGTCAGGACCAGCGGCCCCTAGCATCCACAACACCGATACGACAAGGATGAGACAAACATGACTGCTTCCGCCCCAGTGGCCGCCCCCTCGAACCCGTTTCCGGATCTGGCACCGCAGCAACTTTTTTCACTTCAAGGTCAAGTGGTCCTGATCACCGGCGCTGCGGGTGGCATTGGCGGCGCGCTGGCACGCGGCTTTGCCGCAGCGGGTGCCAAGCTGGTGGTCTGCGACCTGACCCCCCGCATCCATGAGCTGGCTGCGCAATGGCGCGAGAGCGGCATGGACGTGGACTCGCTCGCCTTTGACGTCACCAAGGAAGACGAGATTGCCCAGGCCTTTGCGCAGGTCATCGAACGCCACGGTCGTCTGGATGTACTGATCAACAACGCCGGCGTCATCGTGCGCACACCCTTCTTGCAGCTCAAGCGCGAAGAATGGCAAAAAGTGCTGGACACCGACCTGACCGCCTGCTTCCTGATGGCCCAGCATGCCGCCAAGTTGATGGTGGCACAGGGCAGCGGCCGCATCGTGCATCTGAGCTCGATCATGAACCATGTGGCACGCCCGAACCTGGTGCCCTATGTGGTGGCCAAAGGCGGCGTCTCGGCGCTGACCCGCGCCATGGCGGCCGACCTGGGCGGCACGGGCGTGACGGTCAATGCGCTGGCGCCGGGCTACACGCAAACCGAGTTCAGCCAAGCCAAGGACCCCGAGTTCAACGCCTTTGTGTCCGCCTGGACACCCGCGCGCCGCTGGGGTCAGCCCGAAGACCTGTGCGGCGCCGCGCTCTTGCTGGCATCAGGCGCTGGCGCCTACATCAACGGTCAAACCCTGTACGTGGATGGCGGCTTCCTGGCCGTCACCCGCTGAAAGACAAGCATGGGAGTTGCCATGACGATATCGCCACAGACCCCTGTGCCTGCGGGCAAGGCCCCCAAAGGCGCTGGCCTGCTGATGGCTTACCGCACGCTGTGGGTTTCACTGCGGTCCTTTGCCGTGTTTTTTGCGCTGTGGTGGCTGCTCCATTGGTGGAATGGCAACCCACTGCAACTGCCCTCGCCTCTCAAAGTTTTTGAAGCCTTGTGGGCTCTGCTGCGCGAAGGCGAGATCGCCGAGCACGCTTCGGTCAGCACCTTGCGCATGTTGCTGGCACTGTCACTGGCGATCGCGGTGGCCGTGCCTCTGGGCTTCTTGATGGGGCTTTCACAACGCGCCGAGCAATACATCGATCCACTGGTCGAAATGCTGCGTCCCATCTCGGGCATCGCGTGGCTGCCGCTGGCCCTGTTCATCTTCGGGGTGGGCGATACGCTGCCGGTGTTCATCATGTTCTATGTGGGCTTTTTCCCCATCTTGCTCAACACGGTCGCAGGGGTACGACAAACCGATGCCCGCTTGTTGGCGGCGGCACGCACCATGGGCATTGGACGCTGGCCTTTGCTGGTGCATGTGTTGGTGCCTTCGGCACTGCCCACCGTGATCGTGGGCATCCGGCTGGCCTTTGCCGCCAGCTGGGCGGCGATTGTGGCCGCTGAATTGATCGGCTCGCCCAGTGGCCTGGGCTTTGCCATCGAGTGGTACCGGCAAATGTTGATGACCCCCAAGGTGTTTGCCTTCATTTTGGCCATTGGTGTGGTCGGTTATGTGTGCGACTTGGGCCTGCGCAAACTGCAGCGCCGACTGACCCCATGGGCCGAAGGCACAGGAGCCTCATCATGAAAAACATGACATTCGACAACCGCACATCGGTGCTGTTGCGCAACCTCACCTTGCCTGTGTTGCTGATCGTGGTGTGGCAGATCTGGGCCAGCACACAGCCTGCCGGTAGCCCGGCACCCGCCCCGCTGAAAGTGCTGCAAACTCTGGGCGACTTGCTGGGTACAGGCTCCTTGCTGTCGGCCACGGTGCAAAGCTTGGGTCGTGTGGTCCTAGGTTTTGCGGTGGCATCGGTGCTTGGCATTGCCTTGGGCCTGATGATGGGTTCCAGCCCTGCCGTGCGTGAGAACCTGGACCCGATCATCGAGAGCTTCCGTCCGATCGCACCCATGGCCATCTTGCCGATTGCCATCCTCTGGCTGGGCACAGGCACACCGACAGCGCTGGCCATCGTCGCCTACGCCTCGTTCTTTCCGGTGCTGATCAACACCGTGCACGGCGTCAGCCGTGTGGACCGCAAGCTGGTGCTGGCGGCCCGCACCATGGGCATTTCCCGCTGGACCATCCTCACACGGGTGGTGTTGCCAGGTGCCTTGCCATCCATCTTGCTGGGCACACGCCTAGCCATGGGGGTGGCCTGGACCGCCATCATCGCCGCCGAACTGGCCGTGGGTGCCAAGTCGGGCGGCGGTGGCTCGGGTGGCATCGGCCAGATGATGTTTGTTTTCTATGCCTACAACATTGACCTCAACGCGATCGTCGTCTGCATGGCGGTGGTCGGTGTGGTTGCCCTGCTGATCGACCAGCTGTTCCGTCTGGTCGAAAAGCGCCTGATTCCCTGGAGACCATGACCATGAGCGACAACGCCCCATCCCCCAAGCTGCGCCTGACCGGCGTGACCAAAAGTTTCGTGGCACCACGAACCGGCCAACAGACCCTGGCGGTGGCCGAGATGAACCTGGACATCGAGACCGGTGAATTCATCTGCATCGTCGGGCCTTCCGGTTGCGGCAAATCGACGGTGCTCAACATGATTGCCGGCCTGGACGTGCCCACGGGCGGCACCATCGAAAAAGACGGCCAAGCCATTCGCGGCCCTGGCGCAGACCGCGGCGTGATGTTCCAAGACTACGCCCTCATGCCCTGGCAAACGGCCGAGGGCAACGTCGGCTTTGGTCTGCGTCATGGCACACCGGGACAGGACCTGAACTCAGAGCAACGCCAGCAGCGCATTGCCCACTTCATCGACCTGGTGGGTCTGCGCGGTTCGGAGCACAAATACCCTCACCAGCTCTCGGGCGGCATGCGTCAGCGTGTGGCACTGGCCCGGCTGCTGGCCAACGGCCCTGACATCTTGCTGCTGGACGAGCCCTTGGGCGCCTTGGACGCTCAGACGCGTCTGATCCTGCAAGCCGAGCTGCTGCGCATCTGGGGTGAGACCTCACCGGTCACCGAACGCAAGACCGCCATCTTCATCACCCACGACATCGAAGAAGCCGTGCTGCTGGCCGACCGTGTTGTGGTCATGAGCAGCCACCCTGGCCGCGTACGTGACGTGGTCACCATCGACCTGCCCCGCCCACGTGCAGGCAGCGCCCGCACCCATCCGCGCTTTGGCGTGCTGGTCGAACAGATCTGGTCGCTCATCCGCGACGAGGCTTACCGCGCCATCGGCGGTGACGAATCCTTTGCCAAACCCACCGAAGAAGCCACCGCCTGAGTGGTCCCACCATCCATGACACAACCCCAGGAGACAAGCATGAACACACCTCAATTCCCCACCTCTCGCCGTGGCCTGCTGATCGGCGGCGCTGCCGCCGCAGGCCTTTCCGTGGCACCCGCCTTTGTGCGCGCCCAGAACGCACGCCGCGCGCTGAAAGTGTCCATCGGACGCATCCCATGGGCCGCTGGCAATTCGCCCATGAGCCAGTACATGATCAACAACAAGTTGATGGAAAAACGTGCCGCCGAATTCGGCTACGACCTCACCATCGACTGGCGCGAGTACCCTACAGCCTTGCCCATGGTGGAAGCCATGGTGGGCAACAACCTGGACATCGGCATGTGGGGCAACACCCCCATCACACGTGGCCTGGCCTCGGGTTTGCCGATCAGCCTGCTGTGCGTGGGTGAAGGCCACCTGCGTTTCCTGATCACCACCCGCAAGGGCTCACCGATTCGCAATCTGCAGGACCTCAAGGGCAAGACCGTGGGCGTCTCGCTGGGCGGTGATCCGCAAAGCGCGTTGTTCCAGATGCTGATGTTCGAGCTGGGCGTGCAGGACATCAAAGACACCGGCATCAAGTTCGTCAACATGCCCACCCACGCGCAAGCCGCGTCGGTACCCACCGGCGTGGATGCCACTTGCACCATCTACCCGGCCTACCTGGCCGCACAAGCCTCGGGCACGGTGGCGATTGCCAACTCTTTTGGCTTCACCGAAGAGCACTACGACGGCCCCGCCGGCAAGGGCGCAGGGCACATGCTGGCCAGCGTGAAGAAGTCGCCCTTCTTCCCCGATGGCTACTACCTGCACCGTTCGTTCTGGATCGGCCGCAACGGCCTGATTGATCAGCACCCCCAAGTGGTGGTGGCCTTCCTCATGGCCCAGCAAGAGGCTGTAGCCGCACTGACCGCCATGGATTCCGGTGCGGTGTCGCAACTGGTCAAGGACTACTGGAAGCTGGATGCCGTGCAAGGCGCCAAGGTGGTCAAGGACGATGTGCTGTTCTCGCGCGGCTGGTCTTGGCCCACCGAAAACGATGCCCGTGCTGTGCTGGAGACCTCCAAATTCATGGCCGGCAACAAGGTCATTGACAAGCCACTGCAGTGGTCGCAGATCAAGGACGCCTTCTCGCGCACCGCGCCGTTGATCCGCCAGGCCTATGACCGCTTGGGTGCCAAACCAGGCAACTCTGAATTCACCCGCACCGATGTGGCCGATTTGCGCGGCCGCCCCGTCTGGGAAATGGACAAATGGTCCGATCGCAGCTGAGATTTTTAAAACCACGACAGGAGATACAACATGAAAGTCGGATTCATCGGATTGGGTGTCATGGGTGCGCCCATGGCCTTGAACATTCTCAAACATGGCCACGAGCTCACCGTGTTCGACCGCAGCCCCGAGGCGGTGGCCAGGTTGGTCAAAGCCGGTGCACGCTCGGCGGCCACTGCCCGCGAAGTCGGCGCTGCCAGCGAGATCGTCGTCACCATGCTGCCTGAGCCGCAGCACGTCGAGCAAGTCGTCCTGGGCGCCGATGGCCTGATCGAAGGCTTGCCCGCAGGTGGCATCGTCATCGAGATGAGCACCATCGATCCGGCCACTTCGCGCCGCGTCGGTGATGCGCTGCGCGCACGCGGCATGGAACTGGTGGACTCGCCCGTGGGCAAGACCAGCGAACACGCCGTGAGCGGCACACTGACCTTGATGGTCGGTGGTAACCAGGCGGCCATCGAGCGCGCCACGCCCGTGCTCAACTGCATGGGCACCGACACCTATTACTGCGGCGGCCCGGGCACCGGCCATGCCATGAAGATGACCAACAACCTGTTGGCCACCACCATCATGGTGGCCAACACCGAGGCCCTGGCCATTGGCGTGAAGAACGGCTTGACCCTGGAGCTGATGCAAGAAGTCATGCGCACCACCATGGCCTGGAACCAGCAGTTTGCCGTGGCCATGCCCAAGAAAGCCTTTGTGGGCGACGACAGCCCCGGCTTTGCCATTCGCCTGGCCTGCAAGGACGTGCGCCTGGCCTGCGAAGCTGCCGAGCAGATGGGTTTTACGGCCTCTGTGGGTCGTGGCGCGCAGGCGACCATGGAGCGTGCCATGGGCATGGGCCTGGGCGACCGTGACACCGCAGCCCTGATGTTCATCCGCGAAAAGGAGCTGGGCATCGAAATCCGTCAACAACCGGCCGCCCTGCAAAAGGCCGCGTGAGAGGACATCCCCGTGCCCGCCTACGTCATCAATGACATGGAGATCACGGACCCGCTGCGGTTCGAGGAATACAAACGCCTGTCGCCGCCCACCGTGGCGGCTTATGGCGGGCGATTCCTGGCCCGTGGCGGCGAAGTCACAGCGCTGGAAGGCGACTGGCAGCCCAAGCGCCTGGTCATGCTCGAATTTCCGAGCATGGCCCAGGCACAGGCCTGGCTGAACTCGCCCGAATACGCACCTGCCAGACGTTTGCGTCAACTGTCGGCCAAGTCCCGCATGGTGGTCATCGAGGGCATGCTGCCCACCTGAGCTGCTCGCGAATCGGCGCTGCCCTGCCGGGCAGCGTCTGCACCCCACAAGCCGGTCACGGTCTGTGGGGTTTTGTTTTTCAGCTCAAGCCCGGCAAAGCGCCATGCTCATCCACAGCAGGGGCGCTGCGCAGGCTGACCCCATCTTGCCAAGGGGTCATGCACGCGGGGGCAGGGACCTCGACGGTTCGGCCTCGCACCTGAATTTGACGCGTGCGCAATTGAGGATGGTGAATCAAGTCCAGCACCGAATTGATGGCGCCAAAAGGCGTCTGCGCCTCGGTCAGCCGATCGGCCACCTCGCCACCCGTGAGGCCCCCGATCACGGCCTGGATCATGTCTTCGATCTGGTCACGTTGAAGACCCCGTGCGGCGCTGCTGGCAAAGCGCGCATCTTGCGCCAGGTCAGGCTGCTGCAACACATGCTGACAAAAGGCCTGCCATTCACGGTCGTTTTGCAGGGCCAATACGACTTCATGACCATCGCGGCAAGTGAACGCACCATAAGCGGCAATGCTCGGATGCTTGAGGCCCCCGCGCTCAGGCGCAGCACGACCATAACGCGCCTGCAAATAGGGCACCGCCATGAGCTCTGCCGCTGAATCAAACAAGGACACATGCAGGGCACTGCCCTGGCCTGTGCGCTCGCGCAAAAACAGCGCCTCCAGAATGCCTTGTGCAGCGTTCATACCCGCAGCAATGTCACAGATCGACACGCCGATGCGCCCCCAGGGTCCGGGGGCACCATTGACCGAGACCAATCCGCTTTCTGCCTGCACCAGCAAGTCATAAGCCTTGAGGTCGTGCATCGGACCATCCTCACCATAACCCGTGATGTCACAGGTGATCAGGCGCGGAAAACGCTCGCGCAGGCTGCTCGAACCCAGGCCCAAACGTTTGGCCGCACCGGGCGCCAGGTTCTGCACAAACACATCCGCCTGCGCCAACAAAGCCAGCATCTGCGTGTGGTCTGCGTCCTGGCGTAAATCCAGCGCCACCGATTCTTTGCCCTGGTTGATCCAGACAAAATACGAAGACTCGCCATAGACCTCGCGGTCGTAGTCGCGCGCGAAATCGCCTTCGGGCCGCTCGACCTTGATGACCCGTGCGCCGGCATTGGCCAGGCGACTTGAACAATAAGGCGCGGCAACGGCATGCTCCAGCGACACCACCAACAGGCCCTGCAAAGGTTGAAGACTCATGATGCACTCCCTTGTACTGTCCCATCGGTTTCGGGCAAATGTCCACGATCACACAAAAAGTCCAGCAACTTGGACACCGAAGGCATGCCCGCACGGTCTTTTCGCACACACAGCAACATGCGGCGCTCGGCCCAGGGGTCACTGAAGGGGCGCACCGTCAGGTCCAGCCCTTTGGCCAGCACCCGTGCAGCCTGCTCCGACAAAAGCCCCAGCCCCAGCCCCGCCTCGACCATGTGGCAAATGGCGTCGAAACTGCGCACCTGAATACGCAGCTGCAAAGTCCTCTGGGCGATGACGGCCTGTGACGCCAGCAAACGGGTCATGGACGAGCCCCCCTCCAGGGTGATCAATTCATCATCGAGCACATCGTTGAAGCTCAGCGTGTCGAACGCAGCCAGCGCATGCTTGTGTGGCATCACCACCGCCAGGCGATCCTGGCAATAAGGCCGGGTCTCCAGCCCTTCGACCGGGGTGCCTTCGACCACGATGCCCACATCGGCTTCTGCGGCTTGCAAAGCACTCACAATTTCTTCGCTCCACCGTTCTTGCATGATCACTTTCACATCCGGGTTGTGGTGGGCAAACGCGGACAGATCGTTGGGCAAGGTGTCGGTGATGACCGAGGTGTTGGCCAGCAGGCGCAAAGCGCCTTTGCGGCCGTTGGCATGGTCACGCATTTCCGCCTGCATCTGGTTGAGTTCGACCAGCAAAGCGCGTGCGTGCGGCAACAAGGACGCACCAGCCGCCGTCATCTCCACACCGCGCGAAGAGCGCTCAAGCAAAGTGGTACGAAAGCGGTGTTCCAGCAAGGCCATGCGTCGGCTGGCTGCCGCCAGACCGATGTGCGAAGCCTCGGCCGCCTTGGTCAGGCTGCGCAGTTCGGCAGCACGCACGAACAAGGCCAGAGAGTCAATATCGGGGAGCATGTTCAGCCTCCGTTTAAAAGGGGAAGGTCAATCCGGACCAAACCATAAGGTGGCAGGACCAGATCGATGGGGCAGTCAAGCGACTCACGCCAGGGACTGTGGGTGGGCGCGTCGAGGTGTTGCAACCAGGACTCGGCGTCAAGGCATGCCCATGTCGCCGAAGAACTGCCATGTGGCCAGCGCAGCGTCTGCGCTTGTGCACCAAGGTTGGCCAGCAGAATTTGCCGACCTTGCCCATCGTGGCCGGAGATGGCGGCCAGGGGCCAAGTCGACGTGGATGTGCTGCGGCCATCCGCCGCATGCAGCGGCACGTTCTGCAGGGTGTGCCAGCGCAAACAAACTTGCAACAAAACCGCCGAAGGCGTCATCTGCCACGCGCCATCGGCCTGCCACCACAAGCCATCCTCACCGAGCAGCGCTGGCAAGGTCACCGCCTGAACCCGGGCATGCGCGGCCACGGCCAGATGCCCCAGCAGCCAGGCCGCACCCAACAGACCGCGACTGCGTGGGTCACGGGCAGCCAAGGCGACGCGCTTTTGCCCATCGCTGTGCGGCTGGCGGCCCAAGGGACTCGCACGTGCCGACAAACCGCTGGGCCCCAAATGCCAGTCGCGTGCGGGATGCCGCCGACGCGCCGTCTCCAGCATCGAGGGCAGGCTTTGCAGACCATTCATCACGGCATCGTCCTCGGCCCCGTGCACGATGGGGCAGACCGTGAAGCCCATGAAATCCTCACCGCCGCTGACTTCAAGCCGGTTGAGTTGCGCAAAAAAATGCGGCGTACCGCCGCCAATGGCCGAGGTCGGGAAAACCTGTCGCAAAAAGCTGGCCGCCTGTGCACCACACGGCAAAGCCGCTAGCGCACCGGGCACCACACCCACCAACGCCAACTGCTGTGCCAGCGCACGACACGCGGCATCTGCTGCGCCGCCCTGGCCGAGCCCCTCTCGGCCACACACGTCGAGCCGCAGCGAAGCACCGGCGGCTTGCAACAAGGTGCGCACGCCCGACCAGTCCACAGCGTCGTTCGGTGTGTCGGGCCAGAGCGTGAGGTGCAAAAAGGCCGGCCGCCACTGCGCCAAAACGGCCAGCACCCAAGCCGCAGGGCTGCGCGTCATGTCGGGTGTGATGGCCAGCCCCAGACGCAGCGCGGGCGCTGCATCGGGTGCCAAGGGCCAGCGCAGCGTGGGTGTCGGTGTCGGCGCTGGCCGCGCCAACGCAGGCAGTTGACCCAGCAAACGCAAATGCACCTCACGGGACCATGACTGCCCCTGTCGCAGCACATAGGGCCTGGGCATGGCATTGGAGCGGCTGTAGGTCTTGAAGGAGGCATCGGCATTGTTGCGCTGGTCCTCCAATTCGTAGTCTTCATCTGGCAGCTGTGCCTCGGCCCAATGCCCTGGTGCGTATTCGTGACGCACGCCGCGCACCGCCGTGAAAGGCGGCCAGGCAGGCACCTCGTGTGGCAAGGTGGACCAACTGATCCGGTCATCCACATGCTGCACTTGCACGGCACTGCCCGCCGCCGACATCGGGTGCATCAAGACCCAGCCGCAGCGGTTGCTCAGCAGGTCGTGGCTTGGCGTGGCCTGGGCCACCCAATGCAAGCTTCCATCGGCATCGCCGCGCACCTGCAGGTCCAGCCCAATACATGCATCTTCGGCAGGCTGGCCTGCGACATCTGAAGGCGCACAGGGAATGCGTCCACGCAAGCTCAGTGCAAAGCCTTCGCCTTCGATGCGGTGGTGCAACACGTCGAACACCGGCTCGGGCGTGCCCCAGCCGGCGTCTCGAAACAGAAAGGCCAGGCCATGCCACACCTCATGGCCATGGGCATGCACCGGCCCGAAACGCCCACCCACCAGGGCCAACGACAGCGGCCCGGCACGCAGCGTCAAGCGCTGCGGCAAAGGCTCATCACAACCGTACAGTGCCAGCCGCTCACGCGCCGACATGGCGGGCTTTCGGGCCATCCATCAAATGGTGCGTCCGCCGTCCACCGGCAGTTCAACACCGGTGATGAAAGCCGAAGCATCGCTGGCCAGGTACAGCGCCGCCTGCGCCACATCGTTCGGCGTCGACATGCGGCCCAGTGGAATGCCTGCGGTGATGCGTGCACGCGCCTCGGGGGTGTCGGCGGTGCCCAGGAACTGTTCGATCAAGCCTGTCGCGCCCATCACCGGGCAAATGGCATTGACCCGAATCCCATCAGGGCCCAACTCCGCAGCCATCGATTTGGACAACAAATTGACCGCACCCTTGGACGCGTTGTACCAGGTCAGACCGGGGCGAGGACGCAGACCGGCGGTGGAGCCGATGTTGATGATCGAGCCCTGGCCTTGCTGGCGCAAAAGCGGCACCACCGCACGGGTCATGTGGTAGATCGACTTCACGTTGACGTTGAACACCCGGTCGAAGGTGGCTTCATCCACGTCAAGCATGGGCTGGTTGCGGTGCGTGGTGCCCGCGTTGTTGACCACAATCTGGGGCGCACCGAACTGCTGCACACAGGCATCCACGGCCGCTTGCACATCTTGTGCCCGCGAGACATCGCACTGGACGGCGTAGGCGGCAGCCCCGAGGCTGGCGGCCACGGCTTGGGCACGTTCAAAGTCCAGGTCAGCGATCAGCACGCGCGCACCTTCTGCAACGAACAGACGGGCAATGCCTTCACCAAAACCGGCACCACCTCCGGTCACGATCGCGATTTTGTTTTGCAAGGATGTCATGTTCACTCCTTCAAGGCCAGAGCATCTGGTGCTCGACCGAAATGATGGGCGAGACATCCTTGGCAAAGTTCGGCAAATCGGCCAGCAGGGTCTTACCTTCGGGGCTGGACAGCGAGTTCACCAAAGCCTCTTCAGAGTCGAACCAGAGTTCGGAAAAACCGTCGTAGTCGAAATGCGGAAAGCGCGCACGGTCCACCAAATTGACCGAATAGCGGCGCAGGCCAGGCAGCTTGAGGCACAAGGCGGCATGGCGCTTGAGCCAGTGCTCGGTGAATTCCTGATGGCTCATGCCATCCTTGCATCGCAAGATGCCCAGGCGTTTGACGTAGGTTTGAGGGGTGCTCACAAGGTTTCTCCATTCACAATCAGACAGGTTTCAAAAGACGGGGACATCGGTGGCGGCAAACTCGGCACGCAAGGCCGCACCGTGCTCATCAATGCGTGGCGCAGGCGGATAGTCGGTGTCTTCCCACTCCACCTGCCAGGGGAGTGCGGGCAAGCACGCGCGCTGTTGGCCCACGGGCATGGCCCGCGTGCGCAATTGCGGGTGTCCGATCAGGTCGTGCACTGAATTGACATTGCCGTAGGCGGTCTGGGCGGTTGTGAGGCAATCAATCACTTGGCCACTGGCCAGCCCCGCAAAGATCTCGGCCACCACGCCATCGACAAATTCACGGTGCGCGCAGCGGGCGGCGTTGTTCGCACAGCGTGGGTCTTCCAGCAACTCGGGGCGCTGGAGCACATGGCGGCAAAACGACGCCCATTCACGCTCGTTCTGGATCGAGATCACCAGCTCACGGCCATCGGCACAGGTGAACACGCCATAAGGGGTGATGCTGGGGTGCTTGAGCCCGACCCGCTCAGGCGCACGTCCGCTGTACTGGGCCTGGAGGTAAGGCACGCTCATCAGCTCTGCCGCCGAATCGAACAGCGACACATGCACACCGCTGCCCACGCCAGTCACAGCACGTTGCAACAAGGCCTGCTGGATGCCAATCAGCGCATTCATGCCGGCCGAGATGTCACACAGGGACACGCCGATGCGCCCCCACTCACCCGGCGCGCCACTGACCGAGATCAGACCCGACTCGGCTTGCACGAGCAAATCGTAGGCCTTCTTCTCTTGCTGTGTGCCGTGCTCACCGTAGCCACTGATGTCGCAGGTGATCAGTCGCGGATGGCGTTGGCGCAGTTTGGCTGAACCCAGCCCCAGCCGCGTCGTCGCACCCGGCGCGAGGTTTTGCAGGAACACATCGGCATCGGCAATCATGCGCTCCAGGAGCGCCAGATCTTCGGCCTGCTTGAGGTTCAGTGCCACCGACTCCTTGCCACGGTTGATCCAGACAAAATACGTGGACTCGCCATGCACATGCTGGTCGTAGCCACGCGCAAAGTCGCCTTCAGGCCGCTCGATCTTGATCACACGGGCTCCGGCATCGGCCAAGCGACTGGAGCAATAGGGGGCGGCAACCGCCTGCTCCAAAGCCACCACCACCAGCCCCTTGAGGGGTTTGGTGGCCGCCTTGGGCGCAGGAGAGCGGTGTGAATCGGTCATGAACATCTCGGTGAAATCAGTTTTGCAACTTGTGCACCGATTGTGGGGACCGCCTGGCCATTGTGGAATTGCCAATGTTCAAAGCGAGCCTTGACGTGCATGAAACACGCAAGTCAAAGCAAGGCGTCAAGCGCTTGGAGACCTGGCCCGCACGCAAGTGATAAATTCGACAGATCAACACCCGCCCTCGGAGCCCTTCATGACTTTTTTCAAACCCGCACGCCGCCGTCTTGTTCAAGCCCTGGCCCTCAGCAGCCTGCTGCTGGGCAGCCTTGCCCAGGCCGACACCACCATCAAGCTGATGGTGGGTTTCCCGCCCGGCGGCGGCACCGATGCGATTGCGCGTTTGCTGGCTGAAAAACTCAAAGAGCCTCTGGGCGCCAACGTGATCGTCGAAAACAAGGCCGGTGCCGGTGGCCAGATCGCCGCCCAGGCCCTGAAGGCCGCGCCAGCTGACGGCACAGTGCTCTTCCTGTCGCACGACCACACCATCTCGATCCTGCCGCAGGTGGTGAAGAACCCCGGCTTCAACCCCGCCCAGGACTTCACGCCGGTGGCCGGCTTTGCCACCTTCGTCAACGGCCTGGCCGTGTCGGGCGGCACGCCCGCCAAATCGTTCAACGAGTATGTGGCTTGGGTCAAAGCCAAAGGCAAAGACACGGTGGGCGTGCCCGCACCTGCGTCAGTGCCTGAATTTTTGGTCAAGGTGATCGGCGAGAAATACAAGCTCGACCTGGCCGCTGCGCCTTACCGCGGCAGCGCCCCCATGATGGCCGACATGCTGGGCAACCAGATCGCTGCAGGCGTGGCCTCGGTGCCCGACTTCATCGAAAACCACAAGGCGGGCAAAGTCCGCATGGTCGCCTTGCTGGGCAAAGACCGCCAGGCGCTCTTGCCCGATGTGCCCACGTTTGCCGAACTGGGTCTGAGCGGTTTTGAAGACCTGCCTTACTACGGCATCTTCGCGCCCGCAGGCACGCCCAAGGCCGTGATCGACCGCACCTCGGACGCCGTGGCCAAAGTACTGGCCCAAGCCGATGTGAAAGCCCACCTGACCGCCATGGGCCTCACGGTGGGCCACATGACGCCCCAGCAACTGGGCGCCCGCGAAAAAGCCTACACCGCCACCTGGGCCCGCATCATCAAGGCCAGTGGTTTTCAGGCGCAATAAAGTCGCTGAGGGAATCCCGTCGGAGCTGAAGCTCCGGCAACTTCACCAGGTATCGATCGACAAAGGTCCTGCGGCTGGCGCAACCCGGCCTGACTGCAAACCCGCCACCAGCCACTGGCGGGTGTCTGCGGGATCGATGACGGCATCGATCTCCAGTGTGCTGGCCATGTGGATGGCACTGCCGTTGTGGTATTGCTGGTCCAGCAACTGGTCGAACAAGGCCTCGCGCTCAGGGCCTTCGGGCACGGCTTCCAGCTCTTTGCGGTAACCCAGGCGGACCGCGCCTTCGAGGCCCATGCCGCCAAACTCGCCCGTGGGCCAGGCCACCGTGGCCAGGGTTTCGTGGAAGCCCCCGCCGGTCATGGCCATCGCGCCCAGCCCGTAGCCCTTGCGCAGCACCACGCTGAGCAGCGGCA
>JACCDH011409209.1_pt1 | contig 32241 bp, 22 predicted proteins | sample 7442481 | NCBI WGS metagenome assembly JACCDH01 (sample SAMN15323433, study PRJNA562643) | freshwater metagenome | isolation source: river surface water | place: USA:Blue River Watershed | collected 2017-08-15
CCCAGTGAATTCATCATGCGGCTCACCACGGCCGCCATCGCGTCAGCCAAAGCCACGGGTGTTCCCGCCAGCATCACGATCGCACAGGCCGCCCTTGAGTCCGCCTGGGGGGAGTCTGGATTGGCTAAGAATGGAAACAACCTCTTTGGGATCAAAGCGGACAGCCTCTGGCGCGGCCAGACCCTGGCCCTGAATACCAAGGAGTTCATCAAAGGGCAGTGGGTGGTGGTGCCAGCACTCTGGCGCAAGTACCCGAGCTGGCAGGCCAGCCTCGACGATCACGCCGCGTTCCTCAAGCGCAACCCCCGCTACAAGGCATGCTTTGCATGCACCACTGCCCAGGCTTTTGCCAAGGTACTGGCGCAGGCAGGCTATGCCACTGACCCGGCTTATGCGGACAAGGTCATTGGCCTCATCAAGCAGCACAACCTGCTGGCCTTGGACGGAGGTGCCCCATGACCTGGCTCAACCGATTCTTGTTGGGCAATTGGTCGCACATCCTGTATGCACTTCTGATGACCATGGCGCTGCTGTGTGGAATTCAGATTGGTGAGTCCCGTGTCCAAAAGGCCTGGGACGCAGAAAAGCAAAAGATCACTCAGGCCCTGGCTAGGCAGGAGCAGCACGTAGCCGATGTCCGGCAGTCACAAACTCAAATCACGCAGGAAATCTCAAATGAATACGCAAAAAGGTCAAACCTGCTGGCTCATCGCCAGCATGACAGTCGCGTTGGCGGGGTGTGCAACATCTCCACCGCCAGTGACGGGGATCTGCCCGCCGTTTCCAAAGCTCCCGCCGGAGCTGCTTCAGCCAGCTCCGACCCTTTACCTGCTTCCCAAGGAGATGCGGGGGATGTGAGTTGCGAGCAACAGAGCAAGGATGCTGCGCAGACCACCCTGATGTTGCTGGAGGTACAGAAGTGGTACCGAGAGCAATCTGTGATTGAACCTTGAGAATTAAGGCCTGCTTGTCTTATAAAAATCGGGACGAGGTGTGAAATATGCAACAAACTAATCTTTGAGGCAATCGCTTCAATGCAGACCCGCAATGAGGAGTACTCGTCCCGGTGTTACTGCACCATCCGAACGGCACGTTTGCGCCTCTCTTGGGAAAGCGGTTGAACTTCTTGCTGTTCATGGCCCTATCTTCCCAGAGTAAGGAGCCTCCTCGATTCCCGAGTTATTCAGGCGTGTTGACTAGTATGATTTCACGTAGCTACTGCAGGCCTGCAGCGGTCCACTGTTTGACATGATTTTGGAGGGAGTTAGCCATTTTTTATCTTTCATGCATGGTGAGCATGCTCGCTGCCACCATGGCCTTGATCTTGTCGAGCCAAAGCTCAGTAGCCTGCAGAGATTCGGTTTAATTCACGATGAACAAGCCGATGCGACACCAGCGGTACGCTTTCATGGATGGTCCATTGAATAGGCGGATCATCTGTACTTGGTGCTTCTATGCACACAGAAAGTAGATGGTCTTCTGTGGGCCGCAATTGCAGAAACTGCCAGCGCAAGGGGTTGTCCTCTAAACTTGATGCGAAGACGCTGAAAATAGCGCCTGGCACTTCAAGATCGAAGCTGAATAGGTCAAGCGGCAGCGACAGCCCCATCCCGCGTGCCTTGATATAACTTTCCTTTAGGGTCCATATTTCCCAAAATCGCATTGCCTGATACTCGCGTGGCAAGCTGCACAAGTGCCGACTTTCGCTTGAAGAAAAAAAACGTTCGGCGACGTCAATTGGGGCTTTACGTTGTGTATTCTCAGTGTCCACTCCGAGCTCTTTGTTGCGGCAGATGGCTAGTACTACCAGGCCATCGCTATGGGAGATGTTGAAGTTGATCAGCTGCGTCAATCCACCAGAATCGACAAGATACGGTTTGCCGTACAAATTGGCTTTGAAGCGCCAGTCTTTAGGGTTGCCTTGCAAATAAAACGACAATACCTCGCGCAATAGCGCGCGTGTTATAAGGTAGCGGTGACGATCCTTCTTTATATAGAAACGATCGTGGTGCGAAAGCTCCTGGCCCGTTAGCAGCGCATGGTAGCGCAGCGCGACATCAGCGGATACTTGGTCGGTACATACGTACCAGAGATCAATCTGGCTCGATGCAAGTTTCAAACCGAGACTTCCGGTGCGTACATTCACTTGGAATTGGCTCTAAAAAAATGGTTCATGTGAGGTGGTTCTATTTTTCCCCTACGTCATCAATATTCCACAAACACAAAGATTAAAGCCTAGATTTTTTGGCCGGGTGCCAATAGACGTTCATCAAGTACTTAACCAAACTGCTGGCCTATGTAGACTCAGCTTCGGTCAGTCCTGAGTGGGTTGAAATCAACAGATGCCACCCTACGCGCCTACTCGTTCTTCTTAAAGCAAAGGGAGAGCGCCAAGACGATTCCGCACAACAATGCGCAGATTTGCATTAAAGATGAAAAGCCCACCTTAAGGCCCTGCACCACTGCGGCATGTAAATCGGCATGAGCTACGTTTGTAACGGATGACAGGGCGCTGAAAGGAGAAGAACCACCTGCTACGCTTAGCATAGTTGTAAAACCAGACGAGTTTAGATTTGAAAAGGCCACGTTATGAACAACCTGCAAGCGCAGCGCGTCCTGAACTGTAGAATTGAACTGAAGGTTTGCCAGTGCGATTGCTAGCGAAGCACCCGTAAACGCGATTGTAAAAAACATTCCAAGCCCTTGCCCTACTTCAGATTTCGGAAGAGAAGCCATTGCGGACGCCGCTGTGGCTGGAATAAGCATCCCAGTTGCAAATCCGAAAACGCTAAGCCCTACGAAAAGAGTCCATGTACGCCCGTCGGTGTGCATTGATGAAATCGCGCACAGCAGCAGTCCGGCAATAGCAAGTATTGATCCGGTTACGATAGGAATTTGGTGACCAACGCGATCTACCCATGACCCAACCATTAACGACGCTAATACAAATGCCAGCGAGAAAAACAACATAACGAACCCGCTGTGGAAGGCGTCCGCGCCGAGACCTCGTTGCAGAAAAATTGGCACAAAGAAAAGGAAGATGCTTTGGACACCCATGAATATGAAGCGTGCACTAAGCGACAGAGAGTAATTCCTACTTTTAAGCAAAGTGAATTTGAAAAGTGGCGCTTCAGTTCGGCATTCACGGATGACGAAAAACAAAAGAAACAGGAAACTAAGCAGGCCTACGCTAACTAAGCGCCATGTTAGACCGCTCCCGATCTGTTCGCAAAAGATCAAGAACGAACACATTCCAACGCTAAGCAGTGCGGCGCCGACTCCATCAATCTCACGTAACGTTACCTCCGGTCTCCGATCTGCTGGGTAGGAGAAAAAGATTAAGATAATCGAAACAAGGCTGAAGGGAATGTTGAACCAGAAAATCCACTCCCAGCTCAAATGGCTTAAAATTATACCGCCAATAATAGGCCCAAGAGCCATTCCAATGCCCGATAAAGCTAGGGCTGAGCCTAACACGAATCCACGCTTTTGAACCGGAAAGACGCTAGAGATCATGAGTAAAGCGATGCTTAGAGTGAATGCAAACCCTACGCCCTGAAATGCTCGTGCCGCAATGAGTGGTGCCAATGTGCTGCTCGTAGCGGCAGCAATAGACGAAAGTAAGAATATCAGCACTCCAGCGAGAAATATTGGGCGCGGTCCGAACAAGTCAGTCAATCGACCTCCGAGTACAAACAGCGACATCGCCGCGAGGAAATAAGACGTAGTAATCCACTGCATGTGACCGAAGGGCGTGTTCAGTGCCACCCCAATCTCCGGTATTGCAGACATCGTGATTGTTGCGTCAATGTTGCCTAGCAAGATCATGATTCCGCAACCTATGAACACACTAGCACGAACACCTGGGAGCGCTTCAGCTTTTACGGACGATTTCGCCTTTTTTACATTGGAGGTCATTTATTCCCTTTGATGTCTTGAATAATTCGTTCGACTACTCGATTAGCTGATCTGATGGCGCCCTCCAAAAAGCCTTGAACATCTGAATATGCTTCGCCACAGATGGAAACCTGGGCCGTCGATTTTTTGCACAGAGCAAAGCTAGACAAATCGCGCATGATTTCCTCTGAATCCATACCGGGTCGCCACAAGTGAATGCCTGCATCAAAAGGGGGGCTACCCCAATCGCGAATACCCCACTCCATAATGATAGGGGAATGTTGGAGCTCGAACATCCTCTGAATCCACATCGCTAGCGTCTCGCGGAGACCGTGGCCAACATTCATGCTTGGACGAATTTGCTCCCCGGGCCTCCAGTTTTCGTCTTCATCCACAAGTGCTGCCCAGTATGCAGCCCAGGGAGCATCGCAATAAAGCCCAACTACACCAACCGGCTGGCGCCCTTCTTCGCAGTGCAAAGAGAAATGAGCAGCCCGTGCCGGAATGCCTTCGCCTGTACTGGTCGATGCACCAAGACCCCATGGTGGATTCGCAACGACTGCGTATACCCAGCACATAGGGACCCCTACTACCGCACTTAGTCTAACTTGCACATGTTTAGAAAACCGATGCGAAAGTTTAAGGAGTGGACCCTGTGGCAGCGCGAGCACCAAGCGAGTTGCCTGCAATTGTGATTCGATGTTGGACGACGTATTTTTGAATTTAAGGTTCAGCGTCGTCGACGAGCAAGAGCAAATATCAACTAACTCTTCATTGAGATGTACGTTAACACCGATTTCTTTAACGGCCTCAAGTAAATTTTTTGTTAGAGTCTCCATGCCGCCAACTGGCACGTATGAGGGCGCTTCGAGTAAGCGATAATCCAGCAAAAAACCAATCCATTCTGCAGCGTTTTGATTGGAATTTTTGAGATTGTAGAAAGCTCCCTTCTCACGCACAATCTCTACCGCAGGATAAGTCAAGACCTGAGAAAAAACGTTCCAAATACCCTGATCCCTTAGAAGCCTACCGTTGAAGGTTGCATTCTTCTTCCACGCGATCTTTTTCTTGTCACGCCCTGGCGCAAAAAGTCGATCTTCCTCAATGTCCCACTCATCGCCGAGAATTTTTTCTAGAGCAAACGTAAGCAGAGCGAACGACATGCCCTTGGTTGCCTCAAACGCTTGCAAATAAGCTCGTTCATCGGGTGAAAGAAGAGAAAGATCGGCACCAATTGAGACAGCGGGTGTTAGCTGGCGATTTGTTACTTTCTCGATATTTAGCTCCTTAATGAGATTATCAACTAGCGGCTGCAGCTCTGGCTCTATTCGAACTGCCCCAAATTCGACTTTGTAAGACCCGCTACAAAATGTTCCGGACTGAATTTTTCCACCAACCTGTGGCAGTCTCTCGTATAGATCAACCGATAATTCAGGTTTTAGCTTTTTTATCTTGTAGGCTGTGTAGAGGCCTGCTATGCCACCGCCAACTATACAAATTGAGTCGTGCACGTTAACACCAATCTATGAGTTTTTATTTCTAGCGTCTTTAAAGTGGTGACAGTTTCCACTTTGCGAAACTTTAGTCGTTGTGTGGCGAAGGACCAAATACAAGTGCTATGTTTGTTCCTCCGAATCCAAATGAATTTGACAACGCGTACTTCACCGATCGCTTCCTTGTTTTCATAGGGACCAAATCTATTCCTGCACACTCTGGAATTGCTGAATCCAGATTTAGCGTGGGAGGCACAAAACCGTCTCGAATTGCAAGAATCGAAAAAACTGCCTCGACGCTACCCGATGCTCCGAGTAAATGGCCAATTGAGGATTTCGTAGAGGACACTGACATTCCGTTAAATAGGTGGCGACCAAACACTCGCTTCAGTGCGGAAATTTCCGCTATATCACCCGCAGCTGTTGAAGTTGCATGTGCGTTTACATAGTCGATTGCTTCAGGTGCTAATCGAGCCCGTCGCAGTGCCGCTGCCATAGCCCTTGCTGCACCATCACCATCTTCTGGCGGTGAGACTATGTGATGTGCATCCCCTGACATTCCATAGCCAACAATTTCTGCGTAAATGTAGGCTCCGCGTTGGAGTGCATGTTGATACTCTTCTAAAACTAAAACTCCGGCTCCTTCACCCATAACGAAACCGTCCCTGTTGGTATCCCATGGGCGCGATGCGCGAGCCGGGTCGTTGTTGAAATTGCTTGAAAGCGCCCGCGCAGCGCAGAAGCCGCGGAAGCCAAGTTCACACACACTCCCATCCGCTCCTCCGGCAATCATTACGTCCGCATCGTCTGAGGAAATGAGCCGTGCGGCGTCTGCAATGGCATGTGCACCAGAAGCGCACGCTGTCACAGATGAAACGTTAGGTCCACGAAATCCATGTTGTATCGCTATATGACCGGAAGCAAGATTGATGATGTTGGACGGAATGAAAAAGGGCGAAAGCCGACTCTTTGGATCACGTTCCAATCCCCGAGCAGCGGCTTCAATGCCTGGCAAGCCTCCGATTCCAGAACCCATACTTACCCCTGTTCGGTTTTGTGCCTCGCTCCCACTTGGTGACCAGCCCGCGTCATTGATGGCTTGGCTAGCTGCTGAAATCGCATAGACAATAAAAGGGTCCATCTTTTTGAGTTCCTTTACATTTACCCAATCCAGTGGATCGAATCCACCGTTCGCCGCAGTTCCTTCTGGGAGCAAGCCAGCAATTTGACAGGGCAAGTCAGATACTGAGAATCGCTCGATCCGGCGAACTCCACTGTCACCAGCTAATAGGCGATTCCAAGTATGAGTTACTCCAACTCCCAGAGGCGTAGTTAGACCGAGTCCAGTTATTACTACTCGGCGCATACCTAGTTGGTTAGGCGAAGTAAAGGTATCTGTTTGCATTCTATGCCTTTCAATTAATAGATAAGTCTGGTTCTTCGTGTGGCTGACACTACGTGAGGATTGGAATCTCAGCACTTTATTGGATCAACCGCTCCATGGAGAGTGGTAGCGGTTGCAGCTTCTATTGGAAATTTTATAGGCGAGAATTTCAAGTTTTTACTCTTCTGTTTGGGTAAAAAGGAGGTGGCGCTAGTCACAAAATTCACGAATAGATTACTGCTGATTTCATGAGCTGACAGCACGGGTTGATACACCAGCTTCAATCAGACCATCAATAGTGGGATTGCGCACGAAGCGTCCAAAATCGACCTTCACTTTAAGGGCACGCTCTACTGCAAACACAAGACGTGTAAGAGAAAGGGAGTCGCCGCCTAGCTGGAAGAAGTTTTCTCTTGTGCCGATTGATCGTACGTTCAATATCTCTTCCCAGATCTGTTGTATTCGACGCTGGGCATCGCTGAGTTCAGTGGCTACATCAACTTCTCGGGATTCGGACTCGATCCGTAAGCGCTCTTGCAGTCGAGATTGCAAATTCTTGCGGTCTACCTTACCGCTACCATTTAATGGAAACTCGTCGGTACAAAAAATACGGGATGGCACCATGTACTCTGGTAAACGAGTTTGAAGAGCAGCTCGCAGAGTCGCCTCGCATTCGTGACTCGAAATAACGCAGGCGACAATCTGCTGTATCTGTGTTTTTCCACTGTCAAACCTTACTACGAAGGCCGCCGCGTGCTTTATTTCCGGCTGTTCCATCAGTACGTGCTCGATTTCGCCAAGCTCTACTAATTGGCCACGGAACTTAACACGAAAATCATTTCGGCCGATGTATTCCAATCCGCCATCCTTCGCCCACTTGACAATGTCGCCAGTTCGATAAATCCGTTTTTCAGCAGTTTGATACGGATTTCCGAAAAACGGATCTGGCGATCGAACTGTTCCGATATAACCACGAGCAACTCCGCTGCCGCCAAGATAAAGCTCACCAGCGACACCTGGAGGTACAGGCCGGCCCTGCTTGTCTAGGACCCAACAAAGCACGCCAGGACATGCCCGACCAATTGACACTCCGGGGGACTGAGGCACGGCTTTACAGGCGTGAAAAGTTGCGTAGATGGTTGCCTCCGTGGGGCCGTAAAGATTGTGCAAAACCGCCTGTGTTCCAGAGGACAGCCACTGTTCCACGACCGGCCGCATTAGAGCTTCTCCGACTGAGATCAGGTGTCTCAAGGAACTACATTGCACCAGCTCGTCAAGCAGTACATTGAGAAGTGAGGGAACCGTGCTCATCAATGTAACGCCGTGGGCGCTACATACTCTTGCATGACTTGTAGGACTATCATCTGCAGCAAACAGCACAATTGTTCCTCCATACATAAGTGGTAAGCAAAACTCAGGCACTGAGACATCAAAGGTGAGCACCGTTCCTTGAAGGAATCTATCTTCGCTAGTAAAGGAAAAGTAGTCAGCCATCCAAGACAGGCGCTCGGTTAGCCCCCGATGCTCCACTAACACCCCTTTGGGATTTCCGGTGCTGCCAGAAGTAAACAGGACATAAGCAAGTAGGCCGTCGCGGTCGGCATACTCACTATTTGGCATCAAAGGTTCCATTCGCTTAGGAACCGCATTGCGCAAAATTTTTATGGACAGTTCTGCCAAGCTGACGAAAAATTCGATTCGCACCAAACCTAGTCCAGAGATAGACTCAAGTGCTGAGCTTGTCGCAGCCTTTGGCGTTTCGAAGCCAGTGAGAACAAGTGAACAACGGGCAGTTGTGACCATATATGCAACACGTGATGGAGGGTGTCGCATATCTAACGCTACATATGCCGCGTCGCATTTCCAAATAGCAAGTACGGCAATAATAGTCTCTGGACAGCCAAATCGGGGCAGTAGTAATCCTACGGTGTGCTCCTTGCCAATGCCCTGGGCCCTGAGCACAGCAGCAAGTTCGGTAGCAACTCGATCGAGTGTGCCGTAGTCCAAAGTGTGTGATCCCCACTCAATCGCGATCGAAGCGGGACGACTCTGCGCTTGAAGCTCAAATGCTTCATGGACGCGTTGCTCAGAGCTGCATAGTGGAGTGGAGAATGTCGTTTTTTCATAATCAACGGGCCCATGTCCATCCTCTAGTTGCTTTAGTTCATGCTGCTGTAGCATCGGTAACTGCAATACATGAGATTTTTCAGTTTCCGCCTGAGCAAGAATTTCTAGTAATTGACTGTAATGGCGTGCAATTTGCGCAGCAAGCGATTCACTGAATTTTCTATTTCGATATTTCAATTCCATTCGCCATGAACCGGAATACTGAGTCACCCACAAACTGAGATCAAACTGAGCTTCCTGCTGAGGAATGTGGAGTGGAATAGCAATTGACCCAGTTTCGCCAGCTTCGATATTCATCTCGGAAGCGTCAAAAAAATTAAAGTAGCTCTGTAGTACATCAGTTGAATGATGCGCCACTTTCAACTTCTCGCTACTCATAATTGATGCGAGTGGGATGTCTTGATAGTCCACCATCTCGAAAAGAGCATTCAAAACGGAATTTAAAAATTCCGCGGTGGGTAAGGTTTCATCTACATCAACTACAAGCGGCAGAACGTTGACAAAATGACCGACAGTATGACGCCAACGTTGCTGTGAACGGCCGTTGAATGCTACGCCCGTAACAACTCGTGACTGTCCGGAATATCGAGAAAGTAGCAGAACCCAAGCACTTAGGCAAAGAGCCGCTCGCCGGTTGGCGGGGAAAGCTGCCATTGCCTGTACTAGGTTTTGCGACAGCGGAATCGGGGAAATTCCACCAGTAGCTTTATCAGTAAGTAACGGAATGTCACCTTGCAATTCCATCCGTATTATCTCACCCTCTTCAGTTAATAAACGACGATTAAAGTATTGATACGCCCGTTCCTGTTCGTCGGCTTTTGTCGCGCGCTGGGAGTGCACAAATTCGTGATAAGGAGCAGTGCGGGAAACGGGAATAGACTGTCTTCCACAAACAGCCTCAAGGAGCTGTACACCAACAATAAAAATCGTGCTGGCGTCCATTACAAGATGGTTCGACGAAAGTAAGAGGTAGGTATGATGATCTGACGTTTCAACGAAGGATACTTTCGTCGGAAACCGGGTTGTGAGCTGGGGCGGTTCCTCGATAAGTGATCGAGCATACAAAAGTACGTCCTCAACTGATTTCACACTCAAGTAGTAAACCGGGCAAGCCTTCAAAGTGGCGGACACTGAATGCACCAGATAGCTCGGATCTGGAGCTCCCTCACCATCATCAAAGGTCGCGCGAAGTAACTCATGGTCAGCTACAAGCTGTGCCCAGCGCGCCTCTAGCTCGTGACGATGCAACTGGCACATCTCAAGCTTCCACCCTATTGCACAGTTGTACGCGTAAGACTGTTTATCACGATTCTGTTCATACCAAAGTGAGAACTGGTTATACGACATCGGCAACCTAGCGGGCACCATGGCAACCGCAGCATCTGGTTTGGCCTCGACGACTCCGTCAGTTATTGTTCCATCAAGATCATCTAGATATTTACGCAAGTCACAAATAGTGGTTCCGTTGAGAAAGATGGCTGCAGGTATTACCAGCTTTAACCTGCTTTGCAGCTCCCCCCGAATCCGAATCACACTTATGGAGTCCAGTCCCAACTGGTCCAATGTGAGTGATTCGTCTAGAGCGCTTACTGGATGTCCGGTTTCCGTTGAAATCAGCTCAGAAAGCAAGTCTGCAGGAGTGGCCAGCTTTGCATGAACTAATTCGTCAGCTGAAGTCTTTTTTTGCCTCTCACTTGATTTCTCATATACCGCGAAATGGACGCTTGCCTTATCGATAGTGTGTAGTGACATCAAGCCGCCAAATGCCTCAGACGCTCTGGCCGGAAGCATCGAGGAGAAATGCCTTAAAGCTGCGGAATGAGATTTTTCTCTTATGCCTTTCATCATCCCCGTATCTGCCCAGGGCCCCCAATCGATAACCATAGCTGGTAAACCCAGCGATCTCCTATGTTCGGCCAAGTCCTGAAGACCTGCATTCGCTAGGGCGTAAACTAATTGTCCAGGCGAGGGGACGAGGGACGCGAGCGAGGAAAAAAGCACAAAATACTCTAACTCAGAGTGTCGCGCGGCATAGCAATGCAAAGCCCACGCACCACCAAGCTTTGCATCAATTACTTTGGCTAGTTGTTCCGCATCCGTATTCGCGATAGGTCGATCAACGTTTATTCCCGCAAGATGAAAGATGCCTTGAAGCGGCTTATTCAAGCCTGACAGAAAACTCTCTGTGTTTGAAGTGTCAGTAAGATCCGCAAAGCGCAAGTCAATCTCTGTCGAGCTGTGTACAGATCGAATTCCTTCCAGCCATTGAGCAGCGTCTACCGAAAGTGGCCCACTAGCCAGTAAAATTAAACGTCGACACCCCGCGTCCTCAATCAAGAACTTGACGATGTGTCTGCCCACACCTCCGAAAGCCCCTGTGACCAAATATCGACCGTCGGGCCGACATTGAAATGATCCACTTACTTCATTAATGCGTTTTTCCGGAACAGTTTGGCGCCTCCAGAATTGGCTGTCTTGGACTTTCCAAAAACACGTCTCAAGTTCGTCTCGCTCAATCTCAGATGACTGATTAAGGACTTTGCTCACTGCGGCTAACAATTGCGAAAGCGGACCGGGCATCGCGAGGTAGGCTACCCTCAAGTTAGGAAATTCTGACGGCAAGTTGACCGCTATTGCCTTTAGCATTGCTCCCCAGGTAAGTTCGAAGAGATCATTAGGAGTATCACTTGAATCAACGACGCAAAATTTGACACTGTGACCTGGTTGTTGATTTAGCACAGCCTCAAGGCAATCTCGGATCGACCGAAGCAGAAGGGCGAGTGAACTGTAATTCGCATCAAGTGGCAGAGCCGCTTTTGGCGCAAGGAACACGATCGTGTCTACCTGTGTTAGCTCACCATAATTTGCAGCGCTACGTTTGTGAAGCTCTCCATTTTTTCTCCAGAAAACGACTTGGGTTTGAATTCCCGCCTCCAGCGCTTCTCTCGTTAGCGATTCGAAGTCGGGCGAATGCTCGCTTGCAAATAGGAGCCAAGTTCCATCTTTTTTGGAGAAGTTTGAATTCTGAAGGTTACTCTTTAGGACCCAATCCACCTTACGGCTTTCAGCCCTAGCTTTGAGGCCATCCGGCATGATGCCGACGCACACCACACCTAAAAGTTGGCCGAGCAACTCGCCATGCTTTGAGTAGATCGTGATGTTGCCTTCGATTAGTAATTCATCAGCACTCGTGAGTTGTGTATTGCAGAAAACCGTTTTCGTCCCTTCGGTACCTTGATTTAGAATGACTTCATTTATGGAGACTGGGACAAAGGCTCGCTCGATATTCCTGGCACATATTCCTAAAGTCTGCAAACAGCTGTCAATAAATCCCGGATGATTCACTAGAAGCGTCTGACCGTCTACAAGTGCTTCGATCTCGCAGACCACGTGCATAGGGGCAATACTTTGAAAACGATTGATGCGCCGAAATAGTGAGCCGTATGTGACTCCACGCTCCGCGTAGCGGTCATAAAAGGTTTCCGCACTCTGCCAGTCCTCGCCGATAGTTGGAGACTGTAAGGGGGTATTGGCGGGCCGCCGGTCTTTCGTGATCGTGACCGCTGCGAATGGTTTGCCATCCGAGTCTATGTCGCGATACTTAATTTGGTAGCAATTGGCTTTGTCCGGTCCTGTCAAATCAAACACCATCTTTGCGGTTGATGCGCCCGGAGAAAGGATTAGTGGCTTACCAATTTCAATATTAGTGAGCCGAATATTTCGTCCGTCTGCAGGGAGCCAACGCTCGGCAAGGGAATAAGCGCTCGCTATGTAGAATGCACCAGGTAAAACTACTTGATCATTGATTTGATGCTGAGTCATCCATGCGTCTTCGACACGCTCCAGATCAAGCGAGACCATGTGACGCACATGGAACTCATCAAGCTCAACTCCCAAAGTTGAAACGGGTGAAGGCATGCATACAGAGGTGCTCTCCCAAGATGTAGGTTTAAATACGTCGCGCTGAAACGGATAACTGGGTAGCGTCAGTGCGGGGCCAGGGTAAGATGACCCAGTTAATGCTGTGTATGTCGTGCGTGCGTTTAATATGCCTCGTTCACACATCCCTGCTAAAGCAGACAGCATACTGTCCATATCCTTGCGGCGCTGGTCTAGTGAGGAGCTGCATCGTGGAAAGTCGCCACTCCTGCGAATCTCCGATGCACAGAACGCCGTTAGTACTGCATGCGGCCCCACCTCTAAAATGAAATTCGATTTCTCGTCCAGTATCGCTTGCAGTGCGCTTTCAAAGTCGACAGGTTGGGTAATTTGGTCGCGCCAGTAGGAGACTTTGCAAACTTCATGCGCTGCGATATTTGTCCGCCCTTGAACGGAACTAAGAAATTGCACTTCACCGGATGGCGGCGATAGATCAAGGTTGAGAGTAGAACAACTTATTTCAAATTCTGCTGCTGCCGATTGCATGAGAGGCGTATGAAATGCACCCTGGGTAGCAAGTATTGCGCAAATCAGGCCTTCGGCTTCCGCATTTTCCTGCGCCACAGATACCGTGCTTGCGAGACCTCCAACTACGTAGGAATTCCACGAATTACAAACTGCTAACCAGATGGAAGGCTGTTCCGAATTGGTTTTACGAACTATTTTGGCCACGTCATCAGCCGTAGCAGAAATCGCCAACATAGAACTAGGCTGGGAGCGACATGCCATCTCCATTGCGTCGGCACGCGCAATCAGCATTCGAATGGCAGTCTCAAAATTCATGACACCAGCAATGCACGCGGCCGCGTACTCACCGACGCTGTGGCCAAGCGCGACGACTGGCTTGCAGCCTAGCTCAATCCAAAGCTGTGCTAGCGTATACTCGACTAGAAATATTGAGAGTTGCGCCACACGTTGACTGTTGGCAAGTTCACCGGACAATCTCGAAGTAGGGTCAGGCGTAAAAATTGTGCTGAGAATCGATACATCCATGCCAGCGATCCGGTCAAGCTGCTGGGCATGATGGTCAAGAAGGCGGCGATACATGGCACTGCTCTCGTACAACTCTCGAGACATGTTCGTGTATTGACTGCCTTGCCCGGTGAACAGCATCACTATGCGAGTCGCGCCTTCAACAACAGCGCCGGTTGAGATGCGTTCGCGCAAGCGATAGGCAAGCTCGGCAGCGTTGCTACCTGCGACTGCTAACCTACACTGAGACCAGTGTTGTCGCCGCAAAAGCGACGCCGACGCAAGCGCGTGCACGTCTATCGCCGTGTCCCGCTCAAGAATTTCTAGGTAGCTCTGGGCCAGCCGGTCCATTGATTCCTGCGTTCGCGCTGACAGGTAAAGCAAGGTGTGGGCGCAAATTTCGGTAGATTTCTCGCACTCTTCGGATGTGTGCAGTGGCGCTGCCGCAATTACGTGAGCGTTTGTACCACTCATGCCAAACGAGCTTATTCCAGCAATTCGACGCCCGACAACGGACCATTCAACGGGCCTACGCGGAAAAACCCCTTTTATTTGGGCAAGCACTGGCGAATCAGCAATGTCATCCGCCATGCAATGCGGTGCGATCATCCCAGAATGAATGCTAAGTGCGCACTTGATTACCGAAACAATGCCTGCGGCACCTTCGCAATGGGCAATATTCGCCTTGACAGCGCCGAGATACAGTGGCGTAGTTCGCCTGCCGAAGACCTCAGCAAGAGCCGCCAGCTCGATGCGATCTCCGAGGTCTGTTCCAGTGCCATGTGTTTCAACAAAAGACACATCGTCCGCGGAAATGCCGGCGCGATTCAATGCCTCTTCAATAACGCCCCTCTGTGCGCGCTGTGAAGGCGCAGTAATCCCATTACTTCTTCCGTCGCTGTTTACCGCGCTAGCAACCAGATTGGCGTATATGCGGTGCCCGGCAGCGACTGCGGCTGGGGCGGGAAGGAGAAATACTGCGCCTACTCCCTCACCTCTGGCAAAGCCATCAGCATGGCGTGTGAACGGCTTGCAGCGACCATCCGAGGCAAGCATACCTGCCGCCGCTAAGTCAATGGTGTAGTCATGTGCGAGCAAGAGCGAAGCTCCTGCCACGATAGCCATGTCACAACGATCATCAGCCATTGCGGTCAGTGCTTGATGAAGCGACACCAAGGATGAGGAGCAAGCAGTGTCGACAACGATACTTGGTCCCTCCAATCCAAAGTGATAAGAGATTCGACCGGAGGCCATACTGCCCAGTGCACCACGACTGAGAAACCCGTTATAGTCCCCGCTGCTTGTCATCTGCCGAGCAAAGTCAGATGTACTTATCCCGACAAAGACACCACATCGCTTTCCTCGCAATGAGGATGGGTCAATGCCAGCGTCCTCAATTGCGTGATAGCACACTTCGAGTAGTAGTCGATGTTGTGGATCCATGTAGGAAGCCTCACGAGGCGCTATTCCAAAGGCTGCTGCGTCGAACCCCCACGGCTGTTGAGCTAAATAGCCGCCGATTTGTGCAGCCTTTGGAATAGCGGCTTCACGTCTTCCAAAGCGACCTTTTGGTATGGGCCCTGTGACCTCACGCCCGTTCATTAGTACATTTTGAAAATTAGCCAAAGAATCCGCTTTACCGGGAAGCTTGCAAGCCATTCCGATGATCGCGATCTCATCGTTAATAAATTTGGATTTCATTTGAGTTTTTGGTTTTTTAAGTAACTGTTTTCTAAGTAATTCACTCGCACGCAAAAAATTGAAAAATCTGAATAGAAATTTTGAGACGGTGGTTAATGACTAAGACTTCACATTTTTGAAGCAGTGAGCCGTATGCCAACTTCATCAGAAAGTAGTTTTAACGTATAGAACTCAAAAAGTTCTTCTGCGCGTAAATCCACCTTAAATTCCACGTGCAGTCGAAGCGAGAGTCGTTGAACTCCCAGGGAGTCAAGCCCTAACTCTGCAAAGGGTTGATCATTGTCAATTTTTTGGTGGTCAGAAAATCCGAGTACCTCACTCAGTGCGCGAGCTAGCCTTGCGTCAAGTGAGGATGTAGACGCTATTGCGGCGGCGGGAACTGTGGTTTTGAAAAGCTTTTCCAAAGCTTTCCGATCTGTTTTTCCACTCGTTGTAAGTCGTGGAATTTCCTTAACAGCAACGAACTGCTTGGGCACCCAAGCTAAAGGCAAGACTCGCGCTACGTCGTCAGAAATCTGCTTTTCCCAATTCTCTGAAGTCGATGTACACTTTCTAAGAACGATCGCAGCGATAAGTCGTTTGTCAACCACAAGTGCAGCTACGTCAGCTACCCCCTCGGAATTCCGTACTGCGGATTCGACCTCACCGAGTTCCACCCGCTGGCCATTGACTTTAACTTGTTCGTCTAATCTCCCAATGCAGTGCAGCTGCCCAATTTCGTCAACTCTGCATAAGTCTCCAGTACTATAGATCTTGCTATAAAGTGGAATTTCGGAATCGAGTACCAAAGGGTTTGCTGAGAATCTCTTGTTTGTCTCCTCAACATCGTTGACGTAGCAATTAGCCAATGCAGCTCCGCTTATACAAAGTTCCCCCTCATCACCGGCTTTGGGCTCCTTGAGTAGTCCGTTGGAGTCCCGCAAATAGAAGCGTGTGTTGCTAACTGGCAGTCCAATCGGCAGGGAATCGCGGCGCCTGCCGTCATATTTCCAAGCACTTGCCATGATCGTAGTTTCGGTAGGGCCGTAGACGTTATGAATCTCAGCGCTCGGCAATAACCGCTGAGCCGTTGCTGCTAGACTCGGAGGAAATACTTCACCGCCGACGCAGATCGCTCTCAGAGATACACAAGCAGAGAAGCCGGGCGTTTGAGTGATCAAACTAAACATGGTCGGCACTGTCGTGATGTGAGTTGCGGAATGAATCTGGACTGCATCCACGATGTTCCTACTATCGATAGCTCTATCAGCCCCCAAAAAAGCTACGCTTGCCCCGATCATGAGCGGCGCAAATAATTCATGCATAGATGGGTCGAAGCACGGGTGAATGCTTTGAAGCCAACAGTCATCATCGCTAATTTCAAGATAGCGCAAGATCCACTCGAAGTGGTTACCCGCTGCTGCGTGCGAAACTGCCACCCCCTTGGGCCATCCTGTAGATCCGGATGTGAAGATGATGTACAAAGCATCGTGCGCATCAATCTCCAGCTCCAAGTTGGACGTATTCGCGGCGGAATAAGCTTCCACCGACGTTAGATCGATCATTGGCAGTCCGCCAATGGTCGACAAGTGGCAGTCACTAAGATCAGTGAGCACTATGCGAAGTTTGGCCTTATTTATCATGTATCGCATGCGCTCCTGCGGACATTCAGCATCGACTGGAACGTAGACACCGCCGCATTTCGCCACAGCGAGCAAAGCTAGTAAACGGCTTGGCTCGTGAGCAGTGCACACTCCGACGCTGTGCCCCTTGCGCACTCCGAAGTTGTCGCGAAGATACCGCGCTAGCCGGTTTGCGCGCTCGTTCAACTCACGATAAGTAAGCTTGATGCGTGCGGATTTTGCGGCTATGCGGTTCGGTGCCCGCTCAGTTTGCTCCTCAAAGGCAATATGAGGAATCCGTGGTGTCCATTGCATTTTTTTCATAGGCCCCCTGCTTGAGATTCAATAAGACTTGCAAGTTGGGTGACGTGCGGTTCTGCAAGCATCGAAAAGTGATTACCTCCCACATACTGTCCTGGACGCGGCGGATTGTTAGGCAGATCGAAAAGGAGGGGTTCGGACGCGTGGACGTTAAAGCACCTTTTGACCACTTGGAGATCGGACCAAATGTGGCCTTTTAGCAATTCCAGGCACTTTGCTCGATTTGTAAGGATCTCTTGCAATCGTGTGGGGGACATTCGTTCTCTAACTCGAGTTTCAATGTCAGTAGTGAGGGGAAATTTAGCCAAGTACTGTTCGCATTCTTCGCGAGTAAATAGCGCCTCCAAAAGCATGACTAATTCATCTCGTCGATCCAGGACTCGCCGCATATCCACCGAGGACGGAGGATCAAGCGACAGTACAGGGTGAACCTTTTTTCCTAGTTCTTGAAGATGGCGTGCCATTTCGCAAGCGACGATTGCACCAAATGAATGACCACCAATCCAATACGTGTCGGTCGATTCGATTTGGAGAAGCCGATCGGCGTAGAGGACCGCTAGTTCTGACACGCTAACGCACGCTTCTGCGACATTCGGTAGGTAGCGAATTGCTCTTATTGGAAACGCTAGCCTAGCCGCTAACGGAGCAAAGGGTGCCACACTTCCGTCTGCTCCATGCACGATCGTCAGAGTGGGCCCACTTGCTCGATCAGAGCGATGGCCTGATAAGACGCGAGATAACTCTACCACCGGCTCTAACTGCAACGCCCTGCACAGCTCAACTGAAGCGGTGTGCCAATTCGCCGCTAATTCTGTGTCGCATTCAGCGCCGTTAACACGGCACTGCCAATTGGTGTCAGGCTTGCTCGGAGATAGTACTGTCTCCACTCCCGCAGCTGAAACTCTGATTGAGATTTCATCCATAGAGAATGTTGGCGGTCTATTAGCTTCCTTTGAGGACACAGATGCAGTTTCACGATCAAAGGCTGAAATGACGTTGCGAACCCAGTTCTGCGGTTTACTATCTGAGGGGCTGAGTATCAGCTCGGATAGCAAGGCTGTTGGGCGCGACTTCCGCCAAGTAATGTTGTACACAAGCGTACCGCCCGGCAACCGACTAGCGTAAGCAAGACACAGCGAAGCCACAAGAGCGTACTCAACAGGAGCGCCGAACAACTGTCCAATTTGCTGACGCAAAGTCCCAACAATTTCCACAACAGAATTGACTGTATTCGGGAGGGCGACGGCATTAGATCCATACTGCATGCCCGGTCGCTTCGGGGTGTTGGTGATTAAGAATGGTGTCATACGATGCGCTCGTCCAAGTGAATGCACATATGGCTTACGACCGATGACTCCCTAACTTGCAACGAAAAGTGAATGCGTTCGAGCCACTTGATCGGAGCACCCAAAGTCAACATATCTTTTAAATATGTGTTTCTATTTGATGTGGAAGATTGCTTCCACATCAAACAGTATCGACACAACTGCAAGCTTGTGAACAGGCACAAGTCTCTGCGTCAGAAGTTACTGACCAAATACTTTTTTTGATATGTTTAGTCAGTAAATCAAGATGAGAATAATCGAAATTAAAGACGAAGGTAGTGTGCTTGGCCACATGTTCAGGTCTAGCTCCCATAGCCTCAAGAGTGGTACTCAGATTGAGATTTACCAGCTCATCTTGCTCGGAAAAGTCTGCTGAAAGACGACCCAGACTGTCATGTCCACCTTGTCCAGAAATGTAGGCAACGCGACCAGGATATGGAGCGATCACAATCGCGCCGTCCGCCTTTGCCGAATGATCGTAAAATCTTTGAGTATTAACTATTTCTATTTTTGCGATCGGCATATTAAATGCTGAGCAAGGAATAAATTCGTTCTTCATCGGTTTACTCCAGAAGGATAATTAATGAAAACGGACAAGCATCAAGCGTAAGTGATGTCTGTAGCAAATGATTTATCGTGCTAATTTGTTAAATGCCTTGAGATTGCTTTCGTCAGCGGGGTGTTTTCGGTTTACTCTGGCCTGTACATCGGCGTACATGTGTTGCACGGCTTCAGCCGTAAAGTGCGCCATATACTCGTCCCACCCACCCGGATTTAATATTGCGAGAGGTTCGGCTGGGCGCTTGCCTAGTAAAGCTTCATACAAGGGTGCAATAGCATCTAATTTATGCACACTACGGAAACCATTGGCTGTCAGTGCCGCATTCTCTGCACCTGAAATTGATGCTGTTGGGGTGACATCTTGTGGACTTATTCCGATTTGAGTTTTAATGAATTGGAAATGCTCGTCCCTCCAAGTCCTCACGTATTGATAAAAATAAACAACATTACGGATCATTTCAGCGCGTACATCGCCTTTTTTCTTGAGCACTTCCAAAGCCATTTTCAATACAAATGAGTCGTCATTCGATAAATCGTCATTAAAGTCAACTAAATTCAATCTTAATGCGCGAACGAGTAGAGGATAGATTGTAAGAAATAAACCTTTTCTCAAATTGTGAGAATGTGAACCGCTGGTAATTCCGAGCGCAGGTCGGATGGCAAAATATGCTTTTGGGCTTAGATTTCGAACAATGGGTTTTATATTATCTGTCACAATCTGAAGCAATTTATTACAAATGACAAGTGCTTCAACGTCCTCACTCCCGAGTGGAGTCCCGTTTACTAAAGTAATAATTATGTCGGCGCTAATATCATTTATCAGAGCAGCCAGAATTTCGCTGATTTGATGGTACGCGCGAAACTGCATTAGATAGGTCGAGTCTTTCAGGTCTACACAAGATACTGCATCACTTACTTCTTTGCATTGCACCACCCTTCGAAAGAAGGCGGTAGTGTCTTCATTTGGTAACTTCTCCGACCCAGGCAGTCGAACCTTTTCGAACAAGGACAACCATATCGCCTCATAGTTGCTGTTTACATAACTATGAAAAAAGGCAAAGCGATTAGGATCGTCAATATCCTTATTCGCCAGATCATCAATGGACTCCGAAGCATGAGCTTGCATAGCCGAATGCATCAGATCACGATTCGACAAGTAATTTTGAAACGAATAAGAATCGTGGATATCCAGAAACTCGCCGTCAACTCCTCCCTTGTCCAGTTGTACTAAAACCTGCGACAGACGATAAAGTGTGTCATTGAAGTGATTTGCCCAAGCGATTTTTACTGATGCGTCCCCGATTCGATCAGCAGTGATGTCCTCCGAAATACGAATTCCGAGAACAGCCAAGTTGTGCAAGCAGACCTCGGCACCTCGAAATATCGCAATGATCGCGCGCGCTGATGCCGAATAATTCTTATAGCTCTCTAGTTTATAAATATACTTAATTCCGTGGAGCAACTCGTAATTTGCTAATATGGCTGTGCTGTCAATTTCGCCATTGGTGTGAAATGCAGACCTTCTTTTTGCAATTTCATCCTCACTAAATGTTTTTGCGAGAAGCTTGGCGACTGCCTCGCTTTCAGTCGTAGGGAGCTTGCTAACGCTCCGCCTAAATACATAAATTGCTTGTCGAATAGAAGCAGCTGTATTCGATAAAGTACTTTTTTCAACCATTTTGTGTCACTACCTGTTTATTGAGTTGCAATAGGTTATTCCAAGCGCGCTAGGACAATGATGTCTTTTGGCAAAGGGCGAATGGAGTCCGCGAGCGTTGATTCAAGCCTGAAATGCCGACAGCCACATGGTTCTTCCCTCGGTGGTTATCCATATATGACTACTGCGCCAATCCTTGTCCAAACAACCGCTTCAAGTAGTTCTGGAGCCCCAAGCCCAGTCTCCACCAACTATGATAAAAATTTCTGACTTGAAACCCCGTTTGGAAAACGCGTTTTGCACTTGATTGCAGATGTCGTCACGAACGTTACCGACGCTTGTCCCATTAAATTCACCCATCGCTGCAGTAGTTGGGATCACTACATTCTTCCCATTGCTGCCCTTGTGCACTTTTTTCAGTCCGATATTTTCAAGATCGGAATAGGCATTTTTGTAATCAGCGGCACTTGCATTCTTCAGATCGAAGGTGCAGAAAATTAGGTAAGTCATGTGCTGTTCTAAAAAATAAAGAAATCGTCTTAAGGCATCGCCTAAGGTGCAGAGAAAATTCTAGGCAGTAGTGGCCTAGGTGATTACTACTTGTATTGGTAGGTTGTTCAAAAGCGCATTAAGTGATATGGCAGTTTTGATGTCTGATGTGTCGAGTACGACTATGGTGTTCTCTGAGTTTCATGGCGTAAAACTGAGACGATTTTTTGCTGGTTTTTTGGCTTTGCGTTCTATTGCAGGCCTTCCTTAATCCCCTGGGTAGGACGTAGGCGGGCTGAGCACTCCCGGTGGATCCTGTTTTTCCCCAATAGCTGAAGGCTCACTAACTGCTAGACTGGCTTACATATTTGGGAAATTTCTCGCTTGGGTGTCAGGAATGGGCTTGATCCCGGAACCAATGAAGCAACCAGTTGAACAAGCATGAGATCGTGGCAAGAGGAACTACTGAAAATTACCGAATCAACAGATTCGGAGCAGGAAGTGTTCCGTCGCATTGAGTCGGCAGCCAAATCCATGGGGTTTGAGCATTGTGCGTACGGCCTGCGCGTGCCTTGGCCATTGAGCAAGCCCAAAGTTTTGATGGTGAACAACTATTCACCGCACTGGCAAAAGCGCTATTCGCAAGAGGGATACTTGCTGATTGATCCAACAGTCAATCATGCCCGAAAGTCTCAAAAGCCACTGGTATGGACCGAGGATGTCTTTGCTGGCAGTCGACAGCTTTGGGAGGATGCCCGTGCGCATGGCCTGTCGGTTGGGTGGGCTCAGTCCAGTTTGGATGCCAATGGCGTGGGCGGCATGCTTAGCTTGGCTCGGTCGCACGATCCGCTCACCAACAAAGAACTAGACACTAAGGAAAATCAGATGCGCTGGCTGGTCAACATTGCGCATCTGGCGCTGTCGCGTGTCTTGATTGAGAAAGTCACCCACTCGCAGGACATTGGTCTGACGCCTCGCGAGGTGGAAGTGCTCAAATGGACTGCAGATGGGAAGTCAGCCCAGGAAACTGCCGACATCCTGAATGTGACTAAACACGTCGTGGATTTCCACATTAAAAACGTCATCCACAAGCTTCAAACAGCCAATAAAACTGCCGCCGTGGTAAAAGCCGCCATGCTCGGCTTGCTAAATTGAATTGTCACATCCATTGATATTGGGTGCTTCGTTCCTGTTGCGACTGCATATCAACGGGCATACGATGCGTGCGCCTTTGGGCCAACACAACATCATTGGAATGCAATTCAACCATGCAAATCTCTTCCCAAGGACTGATCCGTCTGACATATGAGGCGCTGAGCGTCGTACTCCTGAATCATCTGGTGTCTGGTGTCGATACCGCTGGCTTTGACGACGCTTGTGGCAGTCCCACCGAGCTGACCGGCTTCACCGAGTGGGTTACGTCAACCAGCCCGGCCATCACCATCGGCTGGGACTGGAAAATTGAATTCAAGGACGGGCAAAGTCGCTACAAGCGGTTGGGCCTACCTCGTAGCAACGTCATCCTCGTCAATGATCATGGCCAAGATCATGACTGGAACCAAAACTTGAGCCACTTGGGTCAATTTGTTGACACCATGTCTTGGCCAGCTACTGTAGACGAAGCCATCAAATCCATCATTATTTCTTAAGCTGGCAACCTCCAAAGATTAGTAGGTCACAGAAGCGGCGGATTCTTATTCAATCGATCTCGATTCTTTAAAGGAGTTGAGGTGCGATTGCTCACAGGTAAACCAGCGGATTTCCGCCCGTCGATGATGGCCGACATGGGTCACTACCGTTACCGTGTATTTGTGGAAAAACTGGGGTGGGAACTCCAGTGCGAGGGTGGGCTCGAATACGACCAATTTGACAGAGATGACACGGTGTATGTGGTCGCTCAGGACGACGATGGCGACATCATCGGCATGGCCCGCCTGCTGCCCACCATGCGTCCTTACTTGTTGGGAGAAGTGTTTCCCCAGCTGATGAATGAGCTGCCCATTCCTAAGACAGAAGAGGTTTGGGAGCTGTCTCGCTTTGTCGCGCTGGATTTCAAAGCTGAAGCCACCAATGGATCCATGCAGTTTTCTTCTCCAGTGGCGATTGGTCTGCTGCAGGAATCAATTGAAGTAGCCATACGCCATGGTGCCAAAAAATTAATCACGGTCTCCCCGCTGGGCGTGGAACGCTTGCTACGCAAGGCTGGCTTCAAGGCCTATCGTGCAGGCCCCCCAATGGTGGTTGATGGTCATGCCATCTTTGCTAACTGGATCGATTGCGTGGAAGGTTAAAGCCAGAATGACTTTAACCTTGCGACTATTCAAACTGCTACCCACGCGTGCTGTAGTCGGCTGAGCATACGGTCAACGACCTGGTAGACGTCATTACGGAGACTGAAAACCTGCACGTGAACACCCTGCTAGTTGCCACGCGAGCCTGATAAGACATGCGACTTTCGAAATCTTTTCCCCGATTTAATCTTAGGAGGGTATGCGCAAGACCCGCCAAAGCGCGAGTTGATGCATAAATGTTCATATGGAGAAACCAGCGCTGAATTTGCTGATGATTTCCCATTCTTTGGGCATCATAGCTCCTGTTTTTGGACCTAGGCCCATGATGTTGGCGCATTCATGCCTGCAACCCCAGAATTCGTTTGCGTACCAATGCACAGATTGCTCTGCGCAAAAATCACCATCAGCTGACTGGTATTTTGGAATATACCCCTATAGCGCACCTTGCAGTGGTCGAACTGGCACTTGATCACACGAAATTGATGCTCAACCTTGGCACGGATGATGTGCGACTGGTGCTCAAGGGTTCTGATGCTGTAGCAGAAGTCCACTTTAGCAATACCTATTGGTTTCTTGTACACCAGAGATTCTGGCCAACCTCCAGCGACAGAAGTGGGTCAAGGATGTCCGAGTCTATGTGCCAACAAGAACTTAATAATCTTTCAAGCTAGCTGTGACAGTCACTAGCAGCGAGATAACCGATCCGCGATAATTCACGCCACGCAGTCGATAGTTCTAAAATTGAACTACTTCATCATTCAAAATAATATGGAGAATTAGATGTCAAAACAGGATTCTCAACGGGGATCAGCAGTAATCAACGTCCTGAAGTCTGACTCGATGGTGACTGTCAGTAAAGAGTATTTGGAACTGAGCTTTGATAGCCTCCTGGAATCGGGAGTCTTAAAGGACATTCCATTTGTGAACTCAGTAGTTGGAGTCTTCAACGTGGCAGGCTCAGTGAGAGATCTTATCCTCGCAACTAAGGTTCTTCGCTTTTTGAACGAACTTGCAGAGATTGGCAAAAATGAGCGAACGGAGTTGGTCGAAAAACTCAATGAGGATGACAAGTTCGCGGGACGAGCGGGCGCTGCATTGATCGAGATCTTGGACCGAATGGAAAGTGACAAGAAGCCTGAACTTGCAGCTAGGTGCTTTGCGGCCTTTGCGCGCATGGAGATCGGCTTCGAAGAACTTCGTCGTGTACTTCTCGCTCTAGAGAGGGTCCCCTCATTCGACATCAAGAAGCTGCCAGCTTTTTCCAAAGCGAGAATCGAAGACTCTCTTCAGATGGACCAAGATCTTTTGCTCGCCTTTGTGGCCGCTGGACTTGGCGTCAACAATGGCGGATTTGATGGAGGCGCAATTGTGCCGACGAATCTCTGTAGGCTATTTCTGAGGATTGGCCTAGCTGACTGACTGCTGCGGGCGCGGCTCTGGCGCACTCCTCTTGGAATATTCTTAAAAAAACAGCCCATGACCAATCTACCAATTTATGTTGGAACTGCCACATCTGATGTGCAATTTCCATATTTTCTTTTAACGCGGTCCACTTGGGACGACTATGGATATCAGACCTCGTTCAAGCTTTACTTATTTAATAAAGATGGGAAGAAAATACCTATCGGCACGATAAAGATAGGTAAGAAAAATCAAAAACACGGACGCACAATTCTTCCAGAAATAATTCAAAATCCACTCAACCATGACTATTTTTCACTAGGGCAAACTGAAGAGTTCTATAAGAATCTCGAAGACTGTTTGGAGGCTGAGCAATATAAAACAGTGTTACGGCACTTGCGCGATGTAACTGTGACCAACGGCCTTTTGGACAAAGTGCGTGAAGAAAAAGTGTTCTCCTCATCCCTGTCTCGCTTCTTGGGCGCACAAGCATTAGTCAAGCAAAAGCTCTCCGAAGATAGGGTGGAGATTTCGTTTTCAAGTCCCCTTCATGGTTCGAAGCTCGCAACTCACTGCCGTCTGGAGTTCAACCAAACTTCAAATATTCCAGGTGTTCTAAATGCAATGGTTGGTAAAAATGGCGCAGGAAAGACACAACTTTTAGCAAACTTTGTCGCATCAGTATTGGGATTGGCCGAACAACGAATAACTATAGTTGGCCGTGAGTCCATAAGGAAGGTAATTGTTATTTCTTACAGTATATTTGACAGATTTTTTCTCCCTGATCACATTAAGGTACCCGGAACTTCCAGCAGAACTGAATACCTCACAAAGGACCTGAGGTACGCTTACATCGGCATGCGTGAAGCATCTAAAGACGGTGGCACTGGAACAAAGATTACGAGCTCAACAACCTTCTCTCGCCGCTTTACATCAACTATCCGCGAGTTGACTGACCAACTCAGATACGGCGATTGGCTTCAATCAATTTTGCCAATTCTGACAGAGGCGGGTTTCGCTGAAAGTGACCTTACTGACGAGCGTTCAGTACGCCGCCGGTTCAGCAAGCTCGGTGCAGGTCATAAGGCAACACTCTCAATGCTTACGGAGCTATATCGTGAAATTGAACCCGGCTCACTTGTCGTAATTGATGAGCCTGAAAATCATCTTCATCCTGCGTTACTTTCGGCGACGATGCATATTTTTCGCACGCTGCTTCAGCAAAAAAAGTCTTTTGGACTCGTTTCCACGCATTCTCCAATTGTTATACAAGAGATTCCGTCCAAGTATGTCCAAATTTTGAAGAAGATTGATGAGCAAGCTGAATTCGAGAGGTTAAGTGTCGAATCATTTGGAACAAGCATAGATAGTCTCATTGCATGCGCCTTTGGAATGCCCGCCGACATGCCAAGTTATATATACGTTCTAAAGAGCCTAGCAGAAAATAAATTTGAACTAGGTGACATCGAGGCTGAGTTAGGAAGGCCTTTGAGCGCTGAGGCGAGAAGTTTCTTTCGAAGCATGAAAAATATATGAAGAATATTCCTGCAGTGCCCGCACTTGAGGATGTGTCTAGCTATGATAGCGTCATAGCATCCTCTCGTGGTTTGAAGAAATCTATCCTATTTGCGGAAAAAACAAAGGTTACGACTGCCTTGAATGGATATGCAGATGCAATCGTAAATGGAACAGCAAAGCCATTGGGGTTCACGGGTGATTGTGAGAGTTTTCATTATTCTCTTTATGACAGTAATTCAATTGTTATCGGTAAGCTAAAAAGTGACTTGAGGAAAAAATATAGTGGGCACAATTGTCCTTACTGTCAGATTGATAGTGTCTCGCACATAGATCACTTTCTACCGCGATCAAAATTTCCCGAGCTATCTGTATCGCTTCAAAATTTGTTAATGTCTTGTGATACTTGTAATTCAGTCTTTAAAAAAGACATTTGGGGAAATAAGTCACAGCAAAAATTTATACATCCGATGTTGAATGGAATTTCTAATGATGTATACCTTGTTGCAGACGTAGATTATGAGGAAAAATCCATTAAAGTTGATTTCAAGATTCAAACGGGGTTGGCCCTTTCGCCGTTGCTTAATAGACACTTTTTGACGATGGATTTGAATGCTAGATACCGTGTGCGCGCCACTTCTATAGAGGTTCCAAAGATGTCGAAAATATTGGCGACTGAGTCTACGATTCCTGGAAAGACGAATCGTCTAGAGAATTTCGTTCGGGATCAAATATCAGTACACGAACAAAATTCAATGGAGCATGCTTTCTACTTAAAAGTGCTTACTATGGTTCCCGCTATTGCCGGAGGTGGGCTATAAATTGCTGGGCGATGAAATAACACTATAAGCTCAGCTTTTGGGGGGAACGATCTACGATCGAAGTGATGCATCACTTTTCGCTCGTAGTGGTCGGTCATCTGCACTGGATCAATGGCAGCAATCGCTTGCACTTCGAACCTCATTTATTGCAAGTTGCCCGTCGTACGCTTATTCGTTCAGATGCCTCATACTAGCCGCAGTACTTGTTCGGAAGAAATCAAGATAACGCCAGCCCATAGGCCTCTTGTGCCCGCAGTAGAGTGGCTGTAAAAAAAACACGATGTAGAAGGGAATATGGGAAAGAAGTCGCGCGAGAAGCGTGAACGACGGGTGCATGTTGACTCGAACAAGACGGCAGCGTCGATGTTTAAAAAAGTGCTGGAGCTGCGCGCTAGCTCAGAGCGACAGGCGGAGATTGACCAGCGTTTTCAGCGTGACGTCGCTTCTGTGGAGGCTGTGCTACGCAAGTACGTGCCCTTCGATGCAGCTGTAGCTCTTGCCGTATCAGATCTTTGGCCGCCGAATTCGGCTAGTCCAATCAAACACCTGTTCGCCTGGGCCGTGCTCCTGGGTCTTCAGAGCGACCCGGGCGACGCGCACTCCATTCAGACCTACGCAGACTTCGAACGCTTTCTGACGGAGCTCTATGCGGTCTGGCCGAAGTTCCCAATGCTGGAAGATTGCACCATTGAAACAGATTGGGGGCAAGTTCGTGTCCCCCTTGGCGATAGCTATGTGTCGACGTTCTATGGCAGCTGCGTCGAACGCCTGCCGGACTTCGTGCAGGCATTCCGCATCACGCATGCCGGCAACCAGGCAGCACTGGCCGATATGGACTTCGCAGTCGCCCTGCAAGCAGACCTCATTACGGCAGTTCCGAACCCGGTCGGCGGTTCCCTGCTGGAGCCTGCCCACGGCTCCGTCGAGTTACCGCCCGAGGATTTCTGGGCCTCATGCTGGCCGGGGCTCCTAAGTGCAACTGCTCGGGTCGAAAAATGGCGAACCAATGCAAGCGCCAAGCTTGTCGCTGCAATGGGTGCGTATAAAGCGCCACTGACTTGGGCATCGTTTGGGGACGCTGTCTTAACGGGCTCAGCCCTGCCGTTTTTGGGCGTAGCGCAAGACGAAATGTGGGTTCCAGTCTCGTTGCGGAGTGGACCAGGGGTCATCATTGACCAGTGGGCTGAAGCCGGTCCGTCAGGCGTCACTGCGCAAACTCACAAGGCTATCGGCCACTACGTTGCCAACCGACTGCGGCATGTTTTTGTCGGTCCGATGGAGCTGATGGTCGGCCGGCAAGAATTCCCAGACCTGACTGTCAGCTGTACCGCTACCGGAGGCTCAAAAGTCCATTTGTTTTGCGCCTGCGATCATCGGTCACTTGAGGCCACTGGTGCCGCGGCTTCCGCAGTGTATGCAGCTCTTCGCCGCGGCGGCGTCTTGAACCTGCGAATGGACGGTAGGCGGGGTTTGGCTTTCGGCCGAGGTGAGCAGGGCAGCCCCGGGGCTGACGATGTGCAGATAGTCATCGTCCTGACGCAGTCTGGTACTGGTTTCAACATGCTTGACGCACCCAAGCGGCCCACGAGGGTCATGCCCTTGGCTGACTTGGTCAGCATCTTCGATGGCCTCGAGGACATGCAGGAGCTTGAGCAGTTCTGGAGCTTCGCGGACGCACAGCGGGGAACGCTGTCCCCGTTATCCCGCGCGCTTGCTGACCTCTTCGGAACGTTCAAGGACACGCACGGGGTGCTAGTCGAGGGAGCCATCAACCCGACAATGATTGCCCTGGACCCCCATTGGGGTAGCGGGTGGCGCTTTCGCAGCCTGACCGAATTCTGGGCATCAGCGCCTGCGTGCTTCCCGGATGGAGCGCTTGGATGGCATGTGAAGCGAACAGTCAAAGGGGTCGTTGAACTTTGCTCGCGTAACCGTGCTGAGATGGCGTACTCCACCCAGGTCGGCTCCTGCACCGTCCAAACAACGGTGACGATTGAACCCGAGCTGGAGCTCGAAGACGTCAAGATGGCGGACATGTTCGCTCAGATGATCATCGACACGCTGCATGAATGTGCAGGCGACTTCCAATCAGAAGCGCTGTTCCAGAGGCAGCAGCTGGTCTTGGCCTGCCGCATTGCTGACGGGGACCGTGTTGACGGCGAGCAGTCCCCGGCACCTCTTGAGAACTTCGAGAAAGTAGTGCTATCTGCCAGAGTAGGCGTAGGAAACCCGGCTCGCGTTGAACTGTGTCTGCTTTCAACCGCCATTCAAGCGGGGCTGAACGGAGCGCTGAACGCGGCGTTTGAAGCCCGCTGCCTTCGAGAGGCACTTGTCGCCTGCGCAGCGTCACTCGGCACAGCTGCCCCGCAGAACCTTGAGGCCCGGCTGACAGCTTTCTGCGCTAGTCCCGCACGCTACCACCTTCAGGTGGTCGAGCGCACGATTGACGTGCCCGACTTCGCTGACCCAGTCGTTCCGACGCAAACGGAGTACAAGCTCGCGCGCAAGGCGTTGGCCGTGGTGATGAAGGAAGCGGGGCTCAAGCCAGGCCGCTACGAGTTGCAGGAGGCGAAGGTTCGTATCGACGCGGCTCGAGAGCGCTTTCGCCTTCACCTCGAAATGCGGCTTGCACTCCTGGACAGGGAGATGCTGGCCATGGCCTGTGTGGAGCAGCACGATGGCCTACTTCTCGCCAGGCGCCTCCGCGAGACCCGTGTGCACCAGAGCTGCGTTCACCAGGTCGACTACGACCGCTTAGAAGCTCTCTCCGAGGCCCGGAAAGAGTTCGAAAGTACCGCTCGCAACTACCGCTACCTACTAGAGAAGACGGTCAGCTCCATCGCGACCGGTCAAGGGCGAGTCACCCCGCAACTCCTTCGTGAACTCATCGGGTTGGTTGACTGGTACATGGTTCTTGCTGGAGCCAGTGACGTTCTGCATAATCAGGTCGACGTAGGCGGCGTGGAGATTGACGACCAGTTCGTCCCCGAGGTCTTTTACTCGGAAACCTGGCAGGAGCGAGAGGACGAGTACGCGCACGAGTTGGCACGAATCAGGCTAGGCGAGGGCATCAAGAATACCGACGCGGTAGAGGGCGCAGTCGGGGAACTCCTGGTGAACGAAGAGCTCCAGAAAGCAGTCCGGAACGACGTGGGGTTCGAACTACAGAAACTCCTCCAGGCCCTGACAGTGCTCACCCAGCCGGTGTGCCATGGTTTAGCGGACGACTTGGGCTTGTTCTACCTGGGAGAGCCGGATCGCCTTGCTCACGCTATTGTGCAGGGCTTTGAGGGAATCACCCCGGCCGAGGCTGCCGCAATCGTTTCATTCCTGACGCTTTCAGGCCCCGACATCAGGCGTCTATCCGGCAAGGCAATCGACGAGAGCGACGTTCCTTTCTGGGAGCACAGCAAACGTCTTCATCGCTATGCCATCCGGCCTCTGGTACCAGTCGGCACGCAGGTCGTCTGGGGGGCTGAGCACGCGAGTCGGTCTCAGCTGATATGGCTGTCAGCCGTTCGAGACGGCGCTCTCCCGGCCGACTTCCGGTGGCCAAACGTCCAGAAAGTCGTCAGATCCATCAAAAAGTCCATTGAGGATGCTCTCGAGGACCGCGCCGTGGCGATTCTCAAGCGCCACACTCCGTATGTTGAAGGCGGCATTGATTTCTTCCGTCGGTTTGGCAAGGAGGGTTTCGCGGACGTCGGGGACTACGATGTCCTCGCCTACTGGCCAGCCACGAACACTGTCCTTTATGCGGAATGCAAATACAACCAGACGGCGTACTCAATGAAGGACTCACGACGGCTGCGAGACCGCATGTTCGGAGTGAGCGACAAGGACAGAAATGGCCAGTACAGCCGAATCCGCGACCGTCGAGAGTTCCTGGCCAAGAACCGAGATAGGATATTTGACCTCCTAATGTGGCCCAAGCCCGCGCAAGTGCCTCTCAGAGATATGGAGGTATATGTCAGCCGCGAGCTTCACTATTGGATGGTGCACCCGCCTTATGGGGTCCCCACCAAATTTATCCGAGTGGATGCATTGGATGCCTGGGTAAAAAGTGTGATGAGAGCACAGGAGTGCTAGGTCATACGGAGCTTGAGATATTCCAGGCCTTGTTTTGTGGTTCGCCAACGCTGCAGGGTCTTGGGGCTCATGCCCCATCGGGCGGCAAGATCGACTTCGCTCAGGGCGGTAGACAAGCTTTATGCTCCTTGTGATGGCGGAGCTGCATTCACGCGTACTTCGGCCGAAAAGTTGAGAGAATCCGCTCTCTATGCCCGGCAGAGCCGTAGACAGGACGTTGGCCAGTACAATACTCTCTCTCATTCACTCCCTAGCGCTACCAAGCATGATGGAGCGTGAATAGAGAGTTGGTTTGTGGCCAGCCGCCCACTACCACTTATGTCGCAAGTGCTCGATAAACACTCGCTTTGCTCACTCGGTAGTGTCCCATCAAGTCAATGATCTTGATGCCCTCCGAGCGTTTTTGACGCAACTCCAGCACCTGTTCCTGACTCAGAACAGCTTTGCTGTTGACTGTCATTGAAATCTGAGCCACTTTGACGAGGATTTGCATCCAAATTTGAGCCACTTCATTGGCCTATCCTGCTTATTTTTTAAGCAAGGGTGGCCAGGAGTGATCAACGTGGGAACTTTGAGTAAATTGCGCCGCCTTGTTTTGCGAGACGGCATGTCAGTGCGCCAAGCCAGCCGCAGGCTTGGGATATCGAGAAACACGGC
>JACCDH010419326.1_pt1 | contig 32222 bp, 31 predicted proteins | sample 7442481 | NCBI WGS metagenome assembly JACCDH01 (sample SAMN15323433, study PRJNA562643) | freshwater metagenome | isolation source: river surface water | place: USA:Blue River Watershed | collected 2017-08-15
CCCGGACTGTTCTAAACCTGGGATTTGGCCCTTGGCCGTATCCGACTTTCTTCCCCTAAGCCGGAACCTGTGAAAACCAAGCTCACAGACGGACAGGGACCAAGTTCCAGGTAAGAACAAATGGGAAGCTATGGTCACAGCCTCACTACACATCCCGGTTCTACTGGACCGCTGCCTAGAACTGCTCAGGCCAGCGATTGAGAACAGGTCAGCGGTTGTAATCGATGCCACCCTGGGCCTCGGGGGTCACACTGAGGCGCTTTTGAATGAGCACCCTCAGCTAAAGGTGATCGGTATTGACCGTGACCCGGTTGCTCTAGAGATGGCCAAAGCAAGACTGGCTCACTTCGGAGAGCGCTTCCAGGCTCACTTTGGAACCTATGACGAGATCGACCAGATTGCAAAGCCTTGGAGCGTCGACGGCATTTTGATGGATCTCGGTGTCAGCTCGATGCAGCTTGATCAGGCAGACCGCGGCTTTAGCTACTCGCAGGATAGCGAGCTGGACATGAGAATGGACCAGACCCGTGGTGAGACTGCGGCTGATCTGCTTGCCGAGCTAGATGAGTATGAGCTCGCCAGAATTTTTAAGGTTTACGGCGAAGAGCGCTTCGCAATGCCGATCGCGAAGAAGATTGTGGCTCAGCGCTCTGTGCAGCCAATCACCAGCTCTAGCCAGCTTAACAAAATTGTCAGCTCGGTAGTTCCGATGATCCCTGGCAAGCAGTCCGGTCACCCCGCCAAGCGCGTTTACCAGGCGCTCAGGATTGCTGTCAACGACGAGCTCGGCATCCTAGAGCGCGCCGTCCCACAGGCAATTGATGCCCTACGGGTTGGTGGTCGTCTTGTTGTGATGTCCTACCACTCGCTAGAGGACGGCATCGTCAAAGAGGCGATGCAGCATGCAGCCACCAGTTCAACTCCGGTTGAGATGCCAATTGAGCTTCCTGGCACTGCACCAATTTTCAAACTCATCACTCGCGGCGTGGAGCGAAGTGGCGAGCGAGAGCTCGATCAAAACCCACGAGCTGCCTCCGCAAGGTTGCGGGCTGGAGAAAAGGTAGAGGGCAACTAATGGCTGTATTTCTTGTGTCACCAAATGAAGCGAAGCGGCTTCGACCAAAGCTGTCTGCGGGTTTGATCTTTGTGCTGGGCATGATTGTCGTCTACCTCGCTCAGCTTGGCCTGAACATGGTGCTCACCCAAGACGCCTACCACCTGGCAGAGCTAAAGGCCCAGAAGCGCGACCTGAACACCCAGGTTCAGATCATCCAGGAAGAGGTCGACTCTCTAGCCTCGCCACAGAACCTCGCTGATGCCGCAAACCGCCTCGGCATGGTGGCCAACCCTGCGTCTGTATTGCTTGACCTGCAGAAGGACAAGGTCTACGGTCAGCCAAAGCCAGCTGACCCTTCAAATGCGCCGCTGGCTAGTGCCAACCTGGTCGCTAACTCCGCTTTGGGTACGGTCTCAGACTTCTCTGAGACGACGGTTGCATCATTGGAGACTTCGAGTGTTGAAACCGCTGAGCCAGTAGCTGGCGAAGTAGTTTTGACTCTGATTCCAGCTTCTCCAACTAGGTAGGTAACCATGGGTTCCCAAAACAGTGTCAATAGACGCTTTGGGTTCTTCATCCTCTTCACCCTCGCTCTGGTCGGGCTACTGGGAGTGCGCCTGGTCGACTTTCAGGTGGTTCAGGCTGCGGAAATCAAAGAGAAATCGATGGAGCGCCGCTCCGTCACCCAGACCCTAACTGCCCTGCGTGGTCAGATTGAGGATAACTCTGGTCAGATTCTCGCTAGAACCGTGTTCCGCTATGACGTAAACGTTGCCCCTAAAAATGTTGCACCGGTTATTCGTTACTCCGAAGATGGCACACGAACTGAGATTCCGGTTGAGCAAATCACCCAGGAGTTGGCAAAACTCCTAAACATTCCAGCTCAGGAGATTGCCCCAAAGTTGGTGGGGGATTCCCAGTATGCAAACCTCGCAAAACGCGTGGATGCAGAGACCTACAGCCTGATTCGAGAGCTGAGGGTCCCTTGGATTTACTTTGATCGGTTCGCTGATCGGCTCTATCCAAATGGAGCGGTGGCGGGAAACCTAATTGGATTCGTAGGTGCCGACGCAGAGCCACTGGCTGGCCTAGAGCGCCAGTACAACACCTGTCTGGCAGGTGTGGATGGCCAGGAGACCTACGAACGAAGCGCTGAAGGTGTCAGGATTCCAGCCTCCAGCGTCGTTACGCAGCCGATTCAAAATGGTGGCAACCTAAAGCTCACCATCGATGCAAACCTTCAGTTTTTTGCCCAGCAGGTGCTCGCTGACTCCGTAAATGATCTATCAGCTGACTGGGCGAGTGCGACTGTCATGGAGGTCAAAACTGGGAAGATAATTGTTGCGGCCGAGGCCCCTTCGGTAGACCCCAACGATCCTTCTGCATCCAAGGCGCAGGATCGAGGCTCTCGCATCTTCCAGTCGGCATTTGAGCCTGGCTCGGTCATGAAAGCGCTGACGGTGGCAATGGTGCTTGACACCAATACCGCAGATGAGAACGACAAGGTAAAAGCTCCATACTCGCTCAAGCTCGACTTCCCAGGTGGTTCAGTTCAAGACAGCTTCGGCCACGAGACCTACTACCTAACTCTCGGCGGTGTATTGCGATACTCATCGAACACCGCAACCGTGCAATTCGGCCGGCAGATCGACAAAGAAGTGCGCTACGAATACCTCAAGAAGTTCGGATTTGGAAAACAAACCGCTCTTCGATTCGAAGGTGAGAGCTCAGGAATTCTTCACCCTGTTGACGAGTGGGACAAGATGACCAACTATGCAACTTTGTTTGGTCAGGGAATCTCGGTAACCGGTATTCAGATGGCCTCTGCCTACCAAGCAATTGCCAACGGCGGGGTCAAGCTTGACCCGATTCTGGTGGCAGGCTGCGCTCATGAAGACGGCAAAGTGACTATGCAGCCCAAGCAGTCCTCAGTTCGCGTATTGAGCGAGGCCAAGGCTAAGAACACCCTCGAACTTATGGAAAAGGTGGTCGAATTCGGTGGTGTTGGAAAAAACGCCGCCATCCCCGGCTACCGCGTTGGTGGCAAGACTGGAACCGCTCAGGTTCAGGAGGGCTCTGGATACGGCCGTCGATTCGCTATCTCCTTCTACGGCGTGGCTCCTATTGAGGACCCGCAGTATGTTGTCGGTGTAACCATTTACCGACCAGTCGGTGAGACCAACTCAATGAAGACCACTCCGGTATTCAAGGCGATCATGCAGCAGGTTTTGAAGCACTATCGCGTTCCTCCGTCGACTACTAAGTCTCGTGATATCCCGTCAGGCCCCTTCGGTGAAGTCGAGAAGCGGAACTAAGGCGCTCGCCCAGCTGCTCGGGATTGAGTACTCGGGTGTTGATGTGCCCCTGACTGGGGTGGCTCTGAGTGCGAGTGAGGTAGAGCCAGGTGATTTATTTGTTGCAATTTCTGGTGCTCGTCACCACGGCCTTGATTTTCTAGCGCAGGCAATCTCAAACGGTGCAGCCGCCGTGCTTACCGACCGAGAGGTTAACCTCGAGCTACCGGTCTTGAGGCATCCATTTCCGAAAGAGATGCTCGGACAGGTTTGTGACGCAATAATCGGTCCAATTGGCCTCAAACTCTTTGGTGTCACGGGAACCAACGGCAAGACCTCGGTAACCACCTACTTGCGCGAATTACTATCGGGGCTTGGAATCCAAGCCGCACTTTCCTCCTCGGTTGGGTTCCAGACTCCAACGGAGAGCTTCCCCTCCGTATTGACTACTCCCGAACTCACGACTCTACGTAAACACTTGAATCGGTTCGAAGCTCAAGGCGGTCAGGCTGCCGTCATAGAGGTTTCAGCCCAAGCGCTGACCCGAAACCGGGTCGATGGCCTGATGTTTGATGTTGTGGGCTTCACCAACCTAAGTCGTGATCACCTCGACGATTACTCGGATATGCAGACCTACTTTGCTGCCAAGGCGCAACTCTTTACATTGGAGCGAGCAGCGCAGGGTGTTGTCTTCCTGGGCGATGACTTCGCCAAACAGCTTGCAGCGACGTCGAAGATTCAAATTACTACCGTGGGCCCAGACGGTGATGTTACCTATGAATACTTGGATGGTACTTTGCGTTTAGCGGGTGCCGTCAATCTCGAATTGGCGTTCCCAGCGGGTGAACTAATGGCTAGGAACTTCGCGGTTGCAGCTGTGATGCTGGCTAAGGCCGGCTATGAGCTGCAGGCACCTGAATTGGCAGCCTCCTACCAGGTTCCAGGTCGGCTCGAGCTGGTTTCAGACTCTAGGCCACACGTTTACGTTGACTATGCCCACACACCCGATGGAATCGCATCCGCGCTGGCTGAGATCTCTAGCCGCTACCCGGGTGTTTCACTGGTTTTCGGAGCCTCTGGCAATCGAGATATCGGGAAGCGATACGAGATGGGTAGTGCTGCAGCGAAGGCCGACCGGATTTTCCTTACAGACCAGCATCCAAGGGATGAAGATCCGACCGTGATTCGCGCGGCGGTTGCGAAGGGCATCGAAGCGGCCGGAAAAGGCTTCACCGAAATTGCAGATCCGGAACAGGCGATCGCGGAGGCGATTGCTTCCACGCCACGCGATCAGGCTGTGCTGTGGTGCGGGCCAGGACACCTAAAATACCGAGAGATCGCGGGGGAGAAGATCAGATTTGACGCCCGAGAGATTGCAAAGAATTTGGTGGAAAAATGCTAGCCCTTACGCTTCGTGAGCTGGCTCACGCCACCGAGGGAGAGCTGGTTGCTGGCGACCCAGACCTTCTCGTGAGCGGTCACTGCGACACCGACTCAAGAAATATTGGTCCGGGAGATATCTTTTTTGCTAAGCCTGGCGAGCACGACGATGGTCATAGATATTTGGAGTCTGTCGCCGAAGTGGCTGCCGTTGCCATCGTCATGGAGCCCAGACCTGATCTTGGTCTAAATCAAATCCGAGTCTCAGACACCGTTCGGGCCCTCACGGACCTGGCTACGTTTGTGCTCGAGAAACAGCGCAAAACCGGTTTGAAGGTCGTTGGCATTACCGGTTCGAATGGCAAGACATCGACCAAGAACATGCTGCGTGCAATCTTGTCTCAGGTTGGCCCCACCGTTGCGCCCCGAGATTCTTATAACAACGAGGTTGGACTGCCACTTACTGTTCTAGAACTCGAGGCACAGACACAGTTTCTGGTGCTGGAGATGGGTGCAGCTGGGCCGGGCAGTATTCAAAAATTGGCATCTTGGTGCAAGCCTGACATCGGCGTGCAGCTTAAGGTCGGCCTAGCGCACGCTGGCGCTTTTGGCGGCGTGGAGCAAACCGCGATTATCAAGGCTGAAATGATGCCTTTCATCGGAAGTGCAGCAGTGCTGAATTTTGATGACCCGGTGGTTCGTGATTATCAGCCGCGAGATGGTGTCCAAAGATTTGGTTTTGGATACAGCGACGACGCCGAGTACCAGTTGCAATCAGCGCAGGTTTCAATCAATGGCACAAGCGTCAGATTCAGATATCCAGATTCCGAAACCGTGAACTTCGATCTCAAGATTCTCGGCGAGCACCAAGCCATGAATGCGTCCGCGGCACTCGCGGTGGCTGATTTGCTAGGTGTGGATCGCAAGCTCGCGGTAAACGCGCTTAGTGAGCTGGAACTTGCAGAGCGCTGGCGCATGCAGCCGATCCTGAGAAAGGACGGAGTCCTCGTCATAAACGATGCCTATAACGCGAGTCCCGACTCGATGCGGGCAGCACTCCAAACCCTCGCGACATTGGGACGCCAGGGACATCGCACCATTGCGGTTCTGGGCTACATGGCAGAGCTTGGTGAATACTCCAATGCAGAGCATGAAGCACTCGGCAGGCTCGTTGTTAGATACAACATCGACAAGCTTTACGTTGTCGGTAAGGATGCGAAGTTGATCCACATGTCGGCAACCCAAGAGGGTAGCTGGGATGGTGAATCTGAGTTTTTTGAGGACGCCTCAGCTTGTTTGGCCGCCATCAATGCGAAGCTTGCCTCGGGAGATATTGTCTTGGTGAAATCCAGCAACGTCTCCGGCTTGCGTTTCTTAGGTGATGAATTGGCGGGTGTGGCTTGAGAGCTCTCTTGATGGCTGGTGCAATCGCACTTTTCATAAGCCTTTTTCTAACCCCTGGGTTTATCTGGGCTTTCAAGCGATTGCAGTGGGGGCAGTTCATTCGCGATGACGGTCCTCAGTCGCATCACACCAAGCGGGGCACTCCAACCATGGGTGGCTTGGTCATTTTGTTCGCTGCCGTGGTCGGCTACTTCGTTGCCAAGTTAGTTAACGATGAAAGCCCATCCATGTCTGCCCTGCTAGTGATATTCATGATGCTTGGACTCGGTGCCGTTGGCTTTTTGGACGACTTCCTGAAGGTGCGAAAGCAGCAAAGCCTCGGCCTGACCGGCTGGGCCAAGATTGCCGGTCAGGGTGTGGTTGCCGTGATCTTTGCAATATTTGCCCTGCAGTTCCCAAATGATCGCGGTTTGACTCCAGCATCCACCCAGATTTCGCTGTTCCGAGACCTACCCATCGACCTGTTTTTCTGGGGGTCGACAATCGGCATGGGGCTATTTATTGCCTGGATCTATTTCCTAGTAGCCTCCACATCCAATGGTGTAAACATCGCCGATGGGTTGGACGGACTGGCTACTGGCTCTGTCATCATGGCCATCGGCGCTTATGTCGTGATTGGTTTTTGGCAGTTCAACCAAAGCTGTCGCACCGCCGTCGAGAACATCGAGGCCTGCTATGAGGTTCGTGATCCACTGGATCTGGCGGTGATTGCGGCAGCAATTGTCGGTGCCTGTGTTGGCTTCCTGTGGTGGAACACATCTCCAGCTCAGCTGTTTATGGGCGACACCGGTTCTCTTGGGCTTGGTGGAGCATTGGCCGCGCTAGCAGTGCTATCTAGAACCGAGCTCTTGCTGGTTTTGATTGGCGGAATCTTTGTGATCGTAACCGGGTCGGTGATCATTCAGCGCGGCTACTTTAAATTCACCAAGTGGCGGACCGGAGTGGGTAAGCGAGTGTTCAAGATGTCACCGCTACACCATCATTTTGAACTAAAGGGCTGGGCTGAGGTCACGATCGTCGTTCGATTCTGGATCATTGCAGCCCTGTGCGTCAGCGCTGGTGTCGGTCTGTTCTACTTCGAATGGATTTACGGGCTGTGATTCTTCCAACCTCTTGGCACCAGGCCTGGAATTTCAAAGTTGCTGTTCTTGGATTGGGAAAATCGGGATTTTCTGTCGCTGACACCTTGATGGAGCTGGGTGCTGAGGTGACAGTTTTTGCGGCCAAGGTCGATGAGAAGTTAGCTGAGCTGATCGATGTGATCGGGGCCAAGCTGGTGCGAAGCGATGCTCCCGAGGACCTTGATGTTGAAAAATTCGACTTTGCGGTCGTTTCTCCTGGTTTTGCACCAAACCACCCATCGGTTACCAAGCTCATTGCTTCCGGAGTCTCGATCTTTACCGACATTGACCTTGCTCGCGCACTCGATGACAAGGTGAAAAAGCCAACCTGGATCACCATTACCGGTACCAATGGCAAAACCACAACAACCCAGCTCACCGAAGCAATGCTCAAACAGGCTGGTTTCAGGGCCATTGCCTGCGGAAACATAGGAAACCCAATCCTGGATGCCGTGAGAGATCCGGAGGGTTATGACTACCTGGTCGTTGAACTCTCAAGCTTTCAGTTGCACTACTCCCACAACCTAGGAGCGAGGGCCTCCGCCTTTTTGAATTTTGCAGAGGATCATTTCGACTGGCACGGCTCGGAAGGTGCATACTTTGGGGCTAAGGCCAAGGTATTCGAGGCCACCGAAACGGCAATCGTTTACAACGTTGAAGACCCGAAAACCCTGCAAGCTGCCGAGGAAGCAGATGTGATTGAGGGTTGCCGGGCAATTGGCTTTACAACCGGCATACCGGCCCGCTCAATGGTTGGTTATGTTGAGGAGTTTTTGGTCGATCGGGCGTTCATAGACAACCGCGCCGATGCGGCACTTGAAATTTGCTCAGATGTAGACCTTCAAGATTTGGGTGTGCTGAGTAAGCACCTCAGGGCCAATATTGCGGCTGCCACCGCATTGGCTCGAGCAGTTGGGGTTTCGGCCTCCGACATCGCACAGGCGCTCAGAAAGTTCCGGATCTCCGGCCACCGTATCGAACGCGTTGCTGAGAGAGCGGGCGTGACCTTCATCGACGACTCCAAGGCCACGAATGCCCATGCTGCAGATGCATCACTCTCTAGTTTCGATTCCGTAGTTTGGATCGTGGGAGGACTACTCAAGGGTGTTGATCCCGAGCCGTTGATAAAGAAACACGGTGAGCGGCTCAGAGGTGCCGTGATTATCGGTAAGGACACGCAGCTCCTAGAGGACCTGTTCGCAAAGCTCAACCCAGAATTGGATGTTGAGGTTATTCGCGAGGAGAATCCCATGGAGCAAGCTGTTATTCGTGCAGCGTCGATGGCGCAAAGCGGTGACACCGTGCTGCTTGCTCCAGCGGCAGCCTCGATGGACCAATTCAAAGACTACGAAGATCGCGGCAATCAGTTTCAGGCCGCTGTCAAGCGATTGGGGGAGATGTGACAGACCTCAGATCGGCTATCAAGCCTAGATTCCGAGCTCAGTCCAGAGAGTTTTACTTCCTGCTCGGACTCACGGCAATCATTGGCGTGCTGGGGCTGGCCATGGTGGCATCGGCATCGACCGTAGATGCCTTTAAGAACACCTCCAATGCAGCGTCAACATTTGTTCGCCAGGGTGGGTTTGCGCTGATCGGAGGACTTGCGCTGGTTATTGCCTCGAACCTACCAATGGCTTTTTATAAGAAAACCGCAAACCTGCTTCTGCTTTCGACACTCGGTCTTCAGCTAGCAACGGTGCTGTTCGGAACCGAAATCAACGGAAACCGTAACTGGCTGGACCTAGGTTTCACTTCGATTCAGCCTTCTGAGTTTCTAAAAATTGGTTTGATCTTGGCGTTCGCGCTGATGCTTGCCCAATTGGGTCCGGACGAATTAGCGAACCGTCAGATTTGGACTCGTGTCTTTGTTTTTAGTGGAATCTCGCTGTTCTTGGTTGTTGTCATGGGTAAAGACATGGGAACCGGCGTGGTCATGGTGGTTACTCTTTTGGGACTGTTCCTATTCGCGGGAATGAAACTTTCGACCTGGCTTGGCATCGTGGTGGCTGGAGGCGCTGCCGCGGTCATGCTGGTAATGCTTTCGCCATCAAGACTTGCGAGATTCTCTGCCTGGCTTAACCCGGCTGAAGCAGACCCAATGGGGGTTCGCTGGCAATACGAGCACGGCACCTGGGCGCTCGCTCACGGAGGCATCTTCGGCACCGGCCTAGGCAGGTCAAAGATGAAGTGGTCTTGGATCCCTGAAGTTCAAAACGACTTCATCTTCGCCATCATCGGCGAGGAGCTTGGGCTAATCGGAGCCCTATTTGTGATTCTTCTTTTCACCGCCCTCGCTATCACCTTGTTTTCGATTGCCCGAAACCAAACCAATCCATTTAGCCGCAATGTGGTGGCCGCTGTCATGGTTTGGATTTCCATGCAGGCCTTTATCAACATCGGTGTGGTGCTTGGGGTCTTCCCAGTGCTGGGTGTCCCACTGCCGCTGGTCAGTGCGGGTGGGTCGTCGCTGATTTCCACCATGGCAGCGATTGGAATCGTGTTGGCTGTCGAGCGCGATCGTTTGGCAAACCCCGGGCGCTCCAGACGATGACCAGGTTTCTCCTAGCTGGCGGCGGCACCGCCGGACACGTGAACCCCTTGCTTGCCCTAGCCCAGCAGCTTCGCGCCGAAGGTCATGAGGTGCTCACTCTGGGCACCAAGGAAGGCCTTGAGTCGAGGCTTGTGCCGGAGCGAGGTTTTGAACTTCTTACCATCGCAAGGCTCCCGTTCCCGCGCAGGTTGAACGCAAACGCGGTCCTTTTCCCAGCTCGATTTTTCGTTGCCACGCTTCAGGTTATGAAGCTGATCCGTCAGCATCGAATTGAGGCGGTTGTTGGTTTTGGAGGTTATGCCTCTGCCCCCGCATACCTTGCGGCATACCTGAGCCGGAAACCACTGGTGATTCATGAGGCAAATGCCAAGGCGGGGATAGCCAACAAAATTGGGGCCAGGCTAACCAAATACGTGGCAATTGCCTTCGAAAACAGCGACCTAAGCGGTGCGATCACCGGAATGCCTATTCGACCAGAAATCGTTGAATCGGTAGCGGGCTATGACAAGGGGCAAGCCCGGGTGGAGCTTGGATTGGACCCCTCGCTCCCAACGCTTTTAGTGACCGGTGGGTCACTGGGTGCCAAGAGTCTAAATAGTGCTGTTTTAGAGGCGCTGCCTAAGCTACGCGCGGCTGGAATTCAAGTCCTTCACATCTTGGGAAACAACTCTGAGCTTGAGGCGAAGCAAGAGGCCGGTTATCGATCGATGAACTACTGCGATCGAATGGATGCGGCAATTGCAGCGAGTGATTTTGCTATCTCAAGAGCGGGGTCATCAACCGTGGCTGAATTCAGTGCCGTCGGCCTGCCCGCGGTGTATGTTCCCTATCCCGTTGGAAATGGCGAGCAGCAGTTCAATGCCGTCTCGGTTACCCAAGCCGGTGGAGGGCTTATTTGCCTAGACCGCGAGTTTGATGCTGCATTTATTGAGCGCGAGGTCATCCCACTGATTTCGCACTCCGCCACATTGCGTCAGATGGGCGAGAGCGCCAAATCTAAGGGAATTCCTGACAGCACCCTGCGCCTAAGAGATTTGGTAATCGAAGCGGTGAATACTTAGTCAAATGATTAAGCCAGATTATTCACAACCCGTTCCTGCTGACCTAGGAAAAGTTCACTTTGTCGGCATCGGCGGTTCAGGCATGAGCGGTCTGGCGCGACTACTAATCGGGATGGGCCATCGGGTTACCGGCAGCGATGTTCGAGAGAGCGATAACATCACTCAACTTCGTGCCCTAGGTGCCAAAATCTCCATCGGCCATGATGCTGCAAACCTAGGCGATGCCGATACTGTCGTCGTCACCAGCGCACTTTGGCCAACCAACCCAGAGTACGTCCTCGCACTCGAGAAGGGCCTTCCGGTGCTGCATCGCTCCGCGATGCTCGCCCACTTGGCATCTAGCGGCAAACTAATTGCAGTTGCGGGAGCACACGGCAAAACCACTTCAACCGGCATGGTGGTAACCGGACTGGATCTTCTTGGAGCTGATCCAAGCTTTGTTAATGGCGGCGTAATTCAGGCCTACGGAGCCTCGAGCGCATTCGGCTCGGGGGAGCAGTTTGTCATTGAGGCCGATGAGTCTGACAGTTCATTCCTGCACTACAACACCCATACAGTGCTGATCACAAACGTTGACCCTGATCATCTTGATCACTTTGGTTCGCTGGAGGCGTTTGAGGGTGAGTTCGTAAAGTTTGCAGATGCCGCAAGTGACCTCGTTGTGATTTCCTCAGATGACCCGGGAGCGGTTCGGGTCACCAAGGGTCTGCGCCATTCAAACGTCATGACTTTTGGTGAAGCCGAGAATGCAGATGTTCGCGTTCTGAACGTTGATGCCTCAGGCCCCAGAGTTCGATTCTCGGTCAAGTACAAAACAGCAACTGTCGACCTTGAGCTCAGCATTCCGGGAGCCCACAACGCGCTAAATGCTGCGGGGGCTGTCGCGGTCTTGGTTGGCCACGGATTTGATTTTGTAGCTTCAGCAAACGCCGTTGCCAAGTTTGGCGGCACCGTAAGGCGGTTTGAGCTCCATGGCGAGGAGCGCGGGGTTAGGGTGTATGACGATTTTGCTCATCACCCAACAGAGGTCGAGGCTGCACTCAAAGCCGCCAGAGCTGCTGTTGGTGATGGCAGGCTGATCACAGTCTTCCAGCCACATCTTTACTCCCGAACCAGGATTTTTGCCAAGGAGTTTGCTAACGCTCTGGCGCTAAGTGATCAGGTTGTGGTCTTGGATGTCTACGCGGCTAGGGAAGACCCGGAACCTGGTGTTACGGGTGCACTTATCACCGAGAAGTTTGTAGATCAATCCAAGGTCCACTACGTTCCGCTTTGGGAAGATGCCCCGGCGGTCGCTGCGAAGCTTGCCCAATCGGGTGATTTCATCATGACTATGGGCTGCGGTGATGTTTACAAAATGGTCCCCGAGTTGCTTGAGGCACTGAGGCCTTGAAACGTCCGGAACGAGAGCTGCTTCGGAAAGAGCGAAAGCGCATTTCCTCCCGCACCAAGATTGACAGGCCCAAGTCTGCGCTTGGCCCATTTGCACTCTTTACTCGAGTTTTTGTAATTGTCTCCCCGTTGGTCTTGCTGGGATTAGTGGCCGCCACCTTCTTTACACCTCTCTTGGCAATCGACAAAATTGTTATCTCCGGTACCGAGCGCCTAGAGCCAAAAAAGATATCTAAGGCCCTTGAGTCTCTGGACGGGCGACCCCTAACCACCATCTCCGAGGGTGAGGTTGCTGAGCTACTTGGCGACTTCACGCTGATCGAGACCTTTGCCATCCAGGCAGAGCCACCGCACACCTTGAATGTCAAGATTCGAGAGCGTCAGCCCATCGTTGTCCTGGTCCGCTCCGGAAAGAACTACCTCTACGACGCGGCAGGGATTCAAATCGAGCAAGCCACAGGCGCTGTGAAGCTGCCCTATCTGAACATCAAGGGGAACCCAAAAGACAACCCCCAGTTCAAGACCGCAATGGAGGTCTTGCTGTCACTTCCCGTGAAGACCTACCAGCGTATTTACTCGATCGAAGTCTCCGAGCAGCTCACCACCAAGCTGGTTTTGAAGAAATCGAATATCACGGTCATCTGGGGAGACACCAAGCAAGCCCTTTTGAAAAATGAGGTGCTGATGACGCTTCTGAAGACTGGGTTGAAAGAATCTGTTGTGGTTGATGTCTCCTCGCCGAACGCCCCAGTTGTTACTTACCCAAATTACTAATCGGGTTTGCGACACGCCCGAGCGCATAAGTTCCGATTTGGCCCCAGCGCTCTACCTTCTTGGCGCAATTTGAAAACCTGTTGCAAAGTTAAGCCTCAGCCTTAACTTGAGGGTTTTCTTACAAGGAGGCAAAAGTGTCACAGGCACCTAACTATCAGGCAGTAATCAAGGTCGTCGGAGTCGGCGGTGGTGGTGTGAACGCACTAAACCGCATGATCGCATCTGGCCTGCGTGGAGTTGAGTTTGTTGCGGTGAACACCGATGCACAGCAGCTTTTGATGAGCGACGCTGATGTAAAGCTGGACATCGGCCGCGACATTACCCGCGGACTGGGTGCTGGAGCTGACCCCGAGGTTGGCCGCAGGGCAGCCGAGGAGCACGAGAACGAGATCGAGTCGGCCCTGAAGGGTTCCGACATGGTGTTCGTAACCGCTGGTGAAGGTGGTGGAACCGGTACCGGTGCTGCACCGGTTGTGGCGAGGATTGCAAGACGCCTCGGTGCACTAACCGTGGGTGTTGTCACCAGGCCATTCAATTTCGAGGGCAAGCGTCGCGCCGTTCAGGCTGACGAGGGCATCAAGGCACTGCGCGCCGAGGTTGACACTCTGATTGTGGTGCCAAACCAGCGCCTGCTTGAGATGTCAAACAAGAAGATTTCGGCCATCGAAGCCTTCATGACTGCTGACGACGTGCTCCGTGCCGGTGTTCAGGGCATCAGCGATCTGATCGTGGTCCCTGGCCTAATCAACCTCGACTTCAACGACGTCAAGTCGGTCATGCAGGGTGCTGGATCGGCACTCATGGGCATCGGAACCGCTAAGGGTGAGGACCGCGCCGTTCGAGCTGCTGAGATCGCAGTATCTTCACCGCTTCTTGAGGCAACCATTGAGGGTGCGCACGGAGTACTGCTACTTATCCAGGGTGCTTCAGACCTCGGTCTACACGAGATTGACGATGCAGCTCGCTTGGTTCAGGAAGCTGTTCACCCTGAGGCCAACATCATCTTCGGTGCGACTATCGAGGACACCCTTGGCGATGAGGTTCGAATCACCGTTATTGCCGCCGGATTCGATGGTGGCGAGCCAACCTACCGCAAGTTCGATGCTGCAGCCCTTGGCCAGGCAGCCCTGGCTGCTGCGGCTGCGACCGCTGCAACGAACGAGGTTGTAGAGGAAGCTCAGGCTGAATTTGCCGAGGAAGCTCCAGTTTCTGAGTTTGGAAGCTTTGAGCCCGTTGAGGTTTCCGTTGGCAATAAGGCTGACAACGGCTTCGGAGACGACCTGGATCTTCCAGACTTCTTCCGTTGAATCTAAAAGAGCGTTACGAGAGGGTCCTGGCCGATGTGGCTAGGACCCCTTCGGCTTTTGGCCCGGCAACACTGATTGTTGTCACGAAGAATCACCCCGCGCAGTTGGTTGCGGATCTGATTGATTTGGGATGCACAGACGTTGGGGAGAACCGTGACCAGGAGGCGAGTGCAAAGTTTGAACAGACACAGCTACTTCGCCCAGAAAATGGTCTGAAGTGGCATTTCATAGGCCAATTGCAGACCAATAAGGTCAAAACGGTACTGCGCTATGCCAGCGCGATTCATTCCATCGATCGAGCATCTCTGGTTCAAGAACTTGCTAAGCAACTGGAGAAGCAAGAGCGTGAAATCGATGGGTTTATTGAGCTCAATCTCACTGGAGATTCCGGACGAGGTGGGGTGCTGCCCGAGAATCTGGATGCTTTGGTGGAGCAGGTCTTGAGCGTTCCCAGAATAAAACTCCGCGGCCTAATGGCGGTGGCTGGTTTGGGGGAGGACCCCAGGTCAGAGTTTCAAAAGGTCCTCACTGCACAGCGTCAACTGCTTGAACTAGCTCCCGACGCCACAGCGTTATCAATGGGAATGAGCGAGGATTACCAGATCGCACTGGAAATAGGCGCGACACACATTCGAGTTGGGTCGAAAATAACGGGCCCAAGAGCCTATTGAGCCTAGTCTTGAAGGGAACTAAGGAGTTTTCATGGGCGTAATGAATTCAGTAATGACATTCTTCGGATTTGGTGGTTCTGAGACCCCAGTTTCCGAGACCTCAGCTAAGCCTCGCCCAGTTACTCGACGTCGCTCATCTGACATGTCCGAGATTGTCACCATCGACCCTCAGTCCTACGCGGATGGTAAGGATGTCGCTGCTAACTTCCGCCAGGGTGTGCCGGTAATCGTAAACATCGCAGCATTGAGCGAACCCGAAGCTAAGCGCATGCTGGATTTCATGATCGGTCTCAAGGAGGGCCTAGAGGGTTCACTCAAGCGAGTAACTCCAAAGGTCTACCTGCTAACCCCAGCACACGTCGCAATCTCTGATTCTGACTCAGAAGAAGAGACCAGCGAAGACCTAATGAACTAGAGCAGATGTCCCTAATCGCAGATCTCTTAGCGTTTGCGCTGCAAATCTACTTTTATGTCCTATTGGCAAGGTTTATCTCTGACCTTGTAGTCAGCGTGAACCGTTCTTGGCGTCCGCCGGGACTACTGTTGCCAATCCTGGACTTTGTTTACACGATTACTGATCCACCTTTGAAGTTTGTTCGGGGCTTTATTCCGCCGATTCGCCTTGGGCCGATTGCTCTCGATCTTGCCTTCACGATTGTGCTTATTGCGGTACTTTTCCTTAGAAGTTTGGCAGCCGCCCTTTAGTCAAATAACATGGTGTTCGTTGCTTTTAGCGACCCTGTTAGGAAGGTGCACCAAATGGCGCTGACGCCCGAGGATGTAGTCAACAAGAGATTTCAGCAAACCAAGTTCCGTGAGGGGTACGACCAGGACGAGGTTGATGACTTTCTTGACGAGTTGGCAATTGAATTCCGCCGACTAACCTCCGAGAACCAGGAGCTCAAGAGCAAGCTTCAGGCAGCTGAGGCGCGGGCTGATGAGGCTCCTGCTGCCGTTCCTTCCTACCCGGCAGCTTCAGTAGTAGCCGCGGCTGCAGTCCCATCTGCTGCAGATGCTCAGAACTCACACAGCCTGCTAGAACTTGCACGCAAGCTACACGAGGAGCACGTTCGCGAGGGTCTAACCAAGCGCGACCAACTGATTCGTGATGGCCAGGAATCCGCCACCCGCTTGGTTCGCGATGCAGAGGCACAGGCTCGCGCTGTAATCGGTCAGCTAGAGCTGGACCGTCGCGCCATTGAGAACACCATTGATGAACTTCGCGAATTTGAGCACGATTACCGTGGCCGTCTGCGTGACTACATTGAGTCCCAGCTTCAGACTCTGGTTCGCGAGGAGTCATTCGAGCAGCCACTAGAGGCGGCAGCAAAGATCGAACTCGAGAGCGCCGCCGCTGCCGCTGTTGCGTCAGCAGTGGTTGCAGACACTTCCGCGGTTGCTGATGCTGTTGAGCTTGAGGAAGACGAAGAAGAAACCGAACTGAGTGAGCGCAACTAAGTCAGCTGCTGGTTGGGTTTACTCAATCGGCCTGACTGCTGTTGTTCTAGACCAGGTAACCAAGTACGCGGCTGAAGCGTTTCTTGGTGGCGGTCAGGTAGTTCAGGTAATTGGTGACCTGTTGCGTTTTCGGCTTGCCTATAACGAGGCAGCAGCGTTTTCACTCGGATTTGGCGCAACTTGGATACTGGCTTTGATTTCCAGTGTGGCTGTCTTGGCACTGCTTTGGTTTGGCCCAAGAGCCAAAACTACAATCTGGGCAGTGATTTCAGGTTTGGTTCTGGGTGGAGCGGCCGGTAACTGGGTCGATCGAGTTTTCAAAGAGCCTCAGTTTTTCTCGGGTCATGTGGTGGATTTCATTCAGATCCCTTTCAACTTTCCCATCTTCAATCTCGCTGACAGCTTCCTCGTGATCGGACTCTCCCTGGCAATCCTGCGCACCCTCATGGGTGATGAGCTTGGTGGCGGCAAAGTTGAGTAAGTTTCTGCCAGTCCCAGATTCTCTGGTCGGGGAGCGGGCGGATGTTGCCATTGCAAAAATGCTGGGCCTTTCGCGAACCAAGGCCATAGAGCTGATTGAGTCTGGAGCTGCCTTTTCACAATTTGGGCCAATTCAGAAATCGGACCGCCTCAGTGCAGACCACATTTTGGAAATCCAACTTGATGAGCGGCCGGCTCAGAATCTTGAGGTTATAGCGGAAGATGTACCGGAGCTTGAAGTGGTTTATCTGGACGAGGATATCGTCGTAATCAATAAGCCGGCCGGAGTTGTCTCTCACCCATCCGTTGGTTTTGATGGTCCAAGCGTTGGCGGTGTGTTGCTGGCGAGAGGAATCACGCTATCTACCTCCGGCGCTCACGAGCGCCAGGGTATTGTCCAGAGATTGGACGTGGGAACTTCAGGTTTGATGGTGCTAGCCCGATCTGAGCGTGCCTACTCAATCCTGAAGCAGGCGTTTCGGGATCGAGTTGTGAAAAAGACTTACCACGCACTGGCCCAGGGGCATCCAGAGCCAGCCTCCGGCACAATTGACACCCCTATCGCCAGGAGCCAGCGTCACGATTACAAGTTCACCATTTCTGCGGATGGGAAGCCGGCCGTAACCCACTACCGCACCATCGAATTGCTTCCCGCCGCGGCGCTGATGGAGATCGGTTTGGAGACCGGCAGAACCCATCAGATTAGAGTCCACTTTTCGCACTTTAGACACCCGTTGGTGGGCGATCCGCTCTATGGGGCTGACCCTAAGCTAGCCGCTGCGTTGAATCTCGACAGACAGTGGCTGCATGCCAAGAAACTTGCCTTCACCCATCCGATAACGGGTGAATGGGTCGAATTCGAATCAAATTACCCACTTGATCTGGAAATCGCTCTGGACAAACTCAGGGATGCCGATTTTCGCCTTTAGGCTTTAGGTCTATCAATTAGGAGCGGGTTTGAGCGAGTCATTTGTTCACCTGCACAATCACACCGAGTATTCGATGCTCGATGGGGCAGCGCGGGTTAAAAAGCTAATCGCGAAAGCGGTTGAGCTGGGCATGCCTGCGATCGCGATGACCGACCACGGCAACACCCACGGCGCTTATGAGTTCTGGAAACAGGCCAAGGCCCAGGGCATCAAACCGATTATCGGAATTGAGGCCTATCTCGCCCCTGGCTCAAGGCTCGAAAAGTCAAAGGTTCGCTGGGCTGACGGTGGCGATGATGACGTGTCAGGTGGTGGCGCGTACAGCCACATGACCATGTGGTCCACCGATAACGACTCGATGCAAAACTTGTTCAGGCTCTCCTCCGAGGCCTATCTCTCGGGTTACTACTTCAAGCCCCGCATGGATAGAGAGCTGCTCCACAAATACGGCAAGGGACTGATCGCCACAACTGGCTGCCCCGGTGGTGAGGTTCAGACTCGTTTGCGCCTTGGTCAGTATGACGAGGCAATTAAAACTGCAGCTGAGTTCCGAGACATTTTTGGTGAGGGAAACTTTTTTGTTGAGGTAATGGATCATGGACTCGACATTGAAAAGCGAGTTCGAGACGACCTCCTTCGACTGGCCAAAGACTTAAATCTGCCCTTGGTTGCGACCAATGACCTGCACTACACCAACCAGGAGGATCACGAAGCTCACGATGCGTTGCTGTGTGTTCAGGTGGGGTCGAACATCTACGACCAGAACCGTTTCAAGTTTGAGTCACAGGAGTACTACCTAAAGAGTGCTCAGCAGATGCGTGAGATTTTCAAAGACATCCCTGAGGCAGCAAATAACACCCTGCTGATCGCGGAGCGGGCCGAGGTTAATTTTGAAAAACGCGATTTGATGCCCCGTTTCCCGGTCCCCGAGGGGGAGACCGAGGCGGGTTGGCTTGGAAAAGAAGTTTGGCGCGGAATGGATCGGCGCTTTCCAAACGGCTACTCCGATAAACACAAAGAGCAGGCTGCCTACGAGCTTGAAGTCATCATCAAAATGGGCTTCCCGGGGTACTTCTTGGTGGTCGCTGACTTTATCGGCTGGGCCAGAGCGCAGGGCATCCGTGTTGGTCCGGGACGTGGATCGGCTGCCGGATCCTTGGTTGCCTACGCTCTTGGTATCACAGAACTCGATCCGCTGGAACACGACCTGATCTTTGAGCGATTCCTAAACCCGGAACGCCTATCTATGCCGGATATCGATGTCGACTTTGACGATCGTCGTAGGCCTGAGGTTATTCGCTACGTAACAGAGAAGTACGGCGATGACCGGGTTGCCCAAATCGTCACATTCGGAACAATCAAGGCGAAGCAAGCCCTGAAGGACGCAGCCCGCGTTCTGGCACTGCCCTACGCGGTTGGCGAGAAGCTCACCAAGGCAATGCCGCCTATGGTGCTGGGGCGTGACGTTTCCCTCAACGAACTGATTGACCCAGATGCGGAACGCTATTCGGAAGCGGCTGAGTTTAGAGAAATCATCGAGAGTGACGAGGAGTCCAAGCGGGTATTTGACCTAGCCCAGGGTCTGGAGTCACTAAAGCGCCAGTGGGGAGTCCACGCTGCCGGTGTGATTATGTCTGCCGAACCGTTGATGGATGTCATCCCGATCATGAAGCGTGAGGAAGATGGAGCGATCATCACCCAGTTTGATCAGCCGCCCTGTGAGGACCTCGGTCTTCTCAAGATGGACTTTCTGGGCCTGAGAAACCTAACTGTTTTGGATGATGCCCTCGAGAACATTCGTCAAAACCGAGGTCAGAATGTCGTGCTTGAAGACCTGGATTTAAATGCTGATGAAAAGACATTTGAGCTTCTATCGCGCGGTGACACTCTCGGGGTGTTTCAGCTCGATGGCGATGCCATGCGGCAACTGCTGCGTGTGTTGAAACCCAGCGAGTTCGAGCACATCTCAGCGGTTATTGCGCTGTATCGTCCAGGCCCGATGGGCATGAATTCGCACAATAACTATGCGCAGCGCAAAAATGGCTTGCAGGTAGTTGAGCCTGTTCACCCTGAGCTCGAAGCCCCACTCCAAGAGATTCTGGGTCCCACCTACGGTCTGATTGTCTATCAGGAGCAGGTCATGGCAGCAGCGCAGAAGGTTGCCGGCTACTCGCTTGGACAAGCTGATTTGTTGCGCCGAGCTATGGGTAAGAAAAAGCCCGAAGAGCTGGAAAAGCAATACGAGATCTTCAGCGCGGGCATGAAGGAACGCGGTTACTCGGATGGCGCTATAAAGGCTCTCTGGGAGACTTTGCTGCCGTTTGCTGACTACGCCTTCAACAAGGCTCACTCTGCTGGCTATGGCGTGCTGAGTTACTGGACCGCATACCTGAAGGCAAACTACCCGGCCGAATATATGGCCGCCCTCCTGACTAGTGTGGGCGACTCGAAAGACAAGCTGGCGATCTACCTAAACGAGTGCCGCAAAATGGGTATTCGCGTGCTGCCACCAGATGTGAGCGAATCGATCGGAGTTTTCGCCGCAGTTGGCGATGACATTCGATTCGGCCTCGGGGCCATTCGAAATGTCGGCAAAAACGTGGTGGATGCAATTGTTCAAGCGCGCCAAGAATCCAAATTCCAAAGTTTCCACGATTTCCTATCGAGGGTTGGCCAGCAGGCCACCTCAAAGCGAGTTGTCGAGTCGTTGATCAAAGCCGGTGCCTTTGACTCCCTAGGTCACACCAGACGCTCTTTGATTGCCATCCATGAGGAGGCGATTGACTCGGCAACAGTTTTGAAGAAGCAGCAGGCCTCTGGCCAGATGGACCTTTTTGGAGGTCTCCTAGAAGAGGATCCCGCAGTCATCGAAGTTCCCGATCTACCGGAGTGGACAAAGCGAGACCTGCTCTCTCACGAGCGCGAAATGCTTGGTCTCTACGTCTCCGATCATCCGCTGGCCGGCATGGAGTCCATGTTGATGCGGCACTCGGACATGGGGGTAATCGCTCTTCGCGAAACTCAGCTCAAAGATGGTGAGACGGTGACCATTGCCGGGTTGATAACCCAGGTAGCCCACAAGGTCGCCAGAGCCTCTGGAAATCCTTACGGACAGATCACGCTGGAGGATTTCTCTGGCGAAATTTCAATCATGTTCATGGGCAAGACTTATTTGGAAAACCGCGAGCTGTTAGTTGCGGATCAAACTGTGGCGATTCGCGGCCGCATCTCAAGGCGAGATGAAGAGGTAAATCTCCAGGCATTTTCGATTGAAGTTTTGGATGCCGGCCGCGAGCAAGGCGGTGTTCTGAAGCTTTCAATCAAAGAAAACATGGCAAATAAAACGGTCTTGGAGAAGCTTGGTGGAATTCTCGATTCTCACCCGGGGCCGGTTGAGGTCCAGGTGAAGCTGATTGGGGCTAACATCAAGCACTTTTTGCTACCCCAGCGGGTTGCAATCGGGCATGACCTCTTTGGTGAGCTAAAGGCGCTACTCGGGCCTGACGCTGTTGATTAGAAGTTATCGGCCAAACGCTGGCCAGCAGTGAGGTACCCGCGTTTGAAGTAGAGGAGTGGTTCTGCCTCGACTCCTTCAATGCCAGACTCAATGTCTACGACCACAACTGCATTTGATTCGACTTCGAGTCTGGTTCGAATCGAGCCAAGAATGACGGCTGCAGCTTCCACGAAAACTGGCACACCCTGGATCCACTGAATATGAGCGTCTTGGAATCTAGATTCTTTTGGCCCAGCCAGCTTTTGCGCTAGGCCAAGATTGGCGGCTTGAAGCACATGAATCGCAACCCTAACTCCCGTGACCAGGTGCTCGTAGGAAGAAGAGCCTTGGGCGATGTTGAACGATACCAGTGGGGGATTTGAGCCCAGCGAGGTGACAGAGGTCGCGGTGAAGCCGATTGGCTCGCCTCCCTTGGTCGCTGAAGTGATGATGGCAACGCCCGATGCGTGCCTGCGAAAGGCTGCCTTCAAGGCGTCAGAGCCAAACAGGTTGAAGTCAGTGGGTTGAATAGTCATCTCAGCTAAGGTTAGAGCAAGAAACTCACCAAATTATTCCGAGGTATGGATTGCGGCGTTTAGATTTCAGTGGCCCGATCACCGCTTCGCGGGTGAGAGCACTTTTGCCAAGGGCGAGTGCATCCGATACCCAAGACATCGAAATGGTCGTTTCCTCACTGTGTGAGGAGGTTAGAACTCAGGGCCAGGCAGCGCTTAGGGCGCACGCCAAGCGATTTGATCGGGTAGTCCCAGACAGCTTCCGTGTCCCACAAGACCAAATTGAACTCGCACTAAAACAAACCTCACCAGCCTTGCGAGAGTCGCTGCAGGAGGCGATCGCGCGCGTCCGACTGGTGAGCCAAGCGGTTTTGCCAAAGTCCACGGTTGTGGAGCTCGGGCCTGGAGCCAAAGTCTCTCAGCGCTACGTACCTGTTGAATCCGTTGGACTCTATGTCCCAGGCGGGAAAGCTGTCTACCCATCCAGCGTGATCATGAATGTGGTTCCTGCTCAAGTTGCTCAGGTCCCAAGAATCGTTATCGCATCACCCGCCCAAGCCGAATTTGGTGGGCTTCCACACCCGAGCATTCTTGCTGCAGCTGCGTTGCTCGGAATCGATGAGGTTTATGCAATTGGGGGCGCAACGGCAATCGCAGCCTTTGCCTACGGGGTTGCGGACATCGGCCTAGAGCCGGTTGCCATGGTGACAGGGCCGGGAAACATCTTCGTTGCTACCGCCAAACGTATGCTGCGAGGCGTGATTGGAATCGACTCTGAGGCTGGCCCTACTGAAATTCTGATCCTCGCTGACGGCCAAGCTAATCCGAGATTTGTAGCCGCAGATTTGATTTCTCAGGCGGAGCATGACGAAAATGCTGCCGCGGTATTGGTCACTGATTCAGAGGCGTTGATTCTTGAGGTTCAGCGGGAGTTGGCAATACAGGCACCTCGTACAGAGAACTCGGCTCGAGTAATGAAATCTCTTGAGGGGGAGCAGTCTGCTCTGGTCCTGGTGGAGTCGATTGAGCGAGCAATCGAAATCGCTAATCACTACGCAACCGAGCACCTAGAGATTCAGACCTCAGACCCCGAGGCAGTACTGGCGAAGATAACCAATGCCGGAGCCATTTTCCTCGGTGCCCACTCTCCGGTGAGTTTGGGCGACTACCTGGCTGGTTCAAACCACGTGCTACCCACTTCCGAGCAGGCTAAATTTGGCCCTGGGTTGGGAGTGCACACATTCTTGCGACCTCAGCAAATCATCGATTATTCCGCTCTAGCGCTTGCCGAGGTTACCGACAAACTTGACCTACTTGCCATCACCGAAGGCCTTCCAGCTCATGGCGAGGCAGCCAAGATTCGAAGGGAAATCTAGTGTTTTGTCCGTTTTGCAGACATGCCGACTCACGAGTCATCGACTCGAGGACCGCAGATGATGGCTCCTCGATTCGACGCAGGCGCCAGTGCCCTGAGTGCCAGAAGAGGTTTACCACGGTCGAGACTGCCAGCCTGATGGTGACCAAGCGCTCTGGCGTCACAGAGCCATTCTCGCGAGACAAGATCGTCTCTGGAGTTCGTAAGGCCTGTCAGGGTAGACCGGTCACCGATGCAGATCTAGCTCTGCTGGCGCAGCAGGTTGAGGAAACATTGCGAGCCACCGGAGCTGCAAGCATCGAGGCCCAGGACATTGGTCTAGCGATTCTTGATCCACTGCGCAATTTGGATCACGTTGCCTACATGAGATTTGCCAGCGTCTACCAGGCCTGGGACTCATTGGATGACTTTGAGAGGGCGATTGGAAGCCTGAGGGCGGAATGATTTATCGATTCCTGTTCAATACCTTCTTCAAGGGTATGGACCCAGAGTCCGCTCATCACTTAGTGGCCACCGGCCTTGAGGTGGCAGCAAAGTTAGGTGTTCTGAGAGCGGGGAAAAGACCCAAGCCGATCGAGGTTATGGGTCTGAAGTTCGAGAACCGATTCGGCATGGCCGCTGGGTTTGACAAGATTGCCCGCTTGGTAACAGCCCTTCACGCTTTAGGTTTTGGGCATGTTGAGATCGGCACCGTTACCCCACGGCCACAGCCGGGTAATCCAAAGCCACGCATGTTTCGACTCACCAAGCACGATGCTTTGATAAACCGCATGGGGTTCAATAACGACGGTGCTGATGTGGTGGCAGTGAGACTTGCCGAACTTCGCAAGCGCAAGAATTTGCCGGTAATCGGAGTCAATATCGGAAAAAACAAGGACACCCCTGCCGAATTGGCCTATCGGGATTATGAGCTTGCAACCAAAACCCTCGCTCCCTATGCCGATTACCTTGTCGTAAACGTCTCCTCACCAAATACTCCTGGTTTGAGAGATCTACAACAGGTGGCAGCGCTTCGGCTGATTCTCACCGCTACCCTCGACAACTCGCTGGGCAAGCCGGTGCTGTTGAAGCTGTCTCCGGATCTTGCAGACAGTGATTTGTTTGAAATTCTGGACCTAGTGAAAGAGCTAGGGCTGGCTGGCGTAATCGCCGCCAACACCACAGTCTCGAGGAACCTAGAGGGCGATGCGAATGTGCTTTCGGAGGCGGGTGGACTCTCTGGTCCAATCCTCAGAAATCGTTCGGTCGAGATGCTCAAGCTGACAAGATCCAGGCTTGATAAGAGTTTCTGCGTAATCTCAGTTGGCGGTGTCGTCACTCGCGCCGACGTCGCCGAGCGCCTTACTCTTGGCGCAGACCTGGTTCAGGGATACACCGGATTCGTCTATCAAGGCCCACTTTGGCCAAGACGTCTCGCAATTACCGCCTAGCAGGGACGCTCTGCAGGAGACTTGGTGAGTGCTGGGTCGGTGACGTAGACACCGGCCAAAACCTCATCCACCGTCTTCATGACTTCGGCTGGAATCTCAACTCCACTAGCTCCAAGATTGTCAGCCATCTGCTCTGGTCTCGAGGCTCCAACGATTGCTGCTGAAACCGCCTTGTTCTGTAGTACCCACGCCAGAGCGAACTGCGCCATGCTTAGACCCAGCCCATCTGCAAGTGGCTTTAGTTTTTGAACTGCAGTTAGCGTCTCCTCGCCCATGAATTTCTCAACGATTGAGGCCATCGCAGGGTCGGCAGCTCGCGAGCCCGCAGGTGCTGGTTGGCCGGGAAGGTATTTGCCGGTCAAAACGCCCTGTGCCATTGGTGACCAAACAATCTGGCCAAGCCCCAGCTCAACGCTGGTTGGGATTACCTTCTCCTCGATCACTCGCCAGAGCATCGAGTACTGCGGCTGGTTGGAAATTAGCTTGAAACCTAGTTGGCTAGCGAGAGCCTGACCCTCGCGAATTTGGTCTGCATTCCACTCCGACACACCCACGTAGAGCACCTTGCCCATTCGCACCAAGTCGGAGAATGCCTGCATCGTCTCTTCCAGCGGCGTTTCATAGTCGAAGCGATGTGCCTGATAGAGGTCAACGTAATCGGTTTGAAGTCTTTGCAGCGAACCGTTGATGGACTCAAAAATGTGTTTCCTGCTCAAACCACAGTCGTTCGGGCCTTTGGCAGCAACCGGCCAGTAGACCTTGGTCAAAATCTCGATTCCCTCACGGCGCTGACCCTTCAGTGCCTTCCCCAGGACAACCTCGGCTGCCTGGTTTGCGTATGCATCTGCGGTGTCAAAGGTGGTGATGCCACCATCCAAAGCGGCGTTGACCGTTGCGATTGCCTGTTCCTCGGCAACCTGCGACGCGTGGGTGAGCCAGTTGCCGTAAATCAGCTCTGAAACTTTTAGACCAGAGTTACCTAGGTAGCGGTGCTTCATGGTTGGACCTTTCTGCTAGTCAATCTTGGAAAAACGGGCAACTTGAGGCTTTGGAATTCGTAGGGCGCGCATCTGGATGGAGCGCATAGCTCCGTACCAACCCAAGCCGCCCTCCATCTTGTCCGCACCAAACTTCTTAGCGACACGCTTCTTCACGGAGCGTGACACCAAGAATGCATCCAGTGCAACGACAAGGAATAATGCCCACATTGCAAATAACGAGTAAAGCTGAACCTCGTAGCTATCGATGAACGTCGTTAGCACCACCAAGAACATGGCGGGCAGCACCATTTCGCCAGCGGTAAATCTTGAATCAACTAGGTCGCGAACGAACTTGCGCTGTGGACCCTTGTCTCGATAGGTCAGGTAACGCTCGTCACCAGCCATCATTCCCTCACGAGCCTTCTGCCGCTCCTCGCGAAGCTTTTCGCGCTGAGCCTTGCGAGCCTCTTTACTGCGATCCCCGACAAGCGGCTTCTTTCTGGCCTGTTCGCGTTCTTTGCGTGGGGGAGTTGGGCGACCCTTACCGGCGCCGGAATTGCTCTCTGACATCAAAAACCTCTCGAGTTCTGCCATTAGATTATCGCCATGACATTCAGCAAAGTTTCGCTTTCGGCTCAAGACCAATCCAAGGTCGAGTCTTTCGTTCAAGAGAACTTTTCTCAGGTTGTGGCTCAACTTGGCTCACTGGTGAAAATCCCGGGTATCGCCTGGCCCAGTTTCGACCCTAACAATCTGACAGTTTCGGCTAAAGCTGTGCAGGAGCTTCTTGAAGATACGGGTCTTTTCGATTTTGTTGACATCAGAACTTCCCTGAAGCCAAACGGAGAGCCTGGTTCGCCCGCAGTGCTTGCGAGAAGAGCGGCCAAGAATGGCGCACCACACGTTTTGCTTTATGCCCACCACGATGTGCAGCCGCCGGGAAACCCCGAACTTTGGGAGAGCGATCCTTTCCAGGCAACTCTGAAGGGAGACCGTCTGTATGGTCGTGGCGTCAGTGACGACAAGGCGGGCGTTATCACGCACGTTTATGCACTCCGTGCCCTTGCCGAACTGAGCGAGTCTGTGGACCTTGGGATCACAGTATTTATCGAGGGCGAAGAGGAGGCGGGAAGTGAGTCATTCTCTAACTTCCTCGCAGACAATCGCGCTGACCTGGCGGCTGACCTGATTGTGGTTGCCGACAGCGGTAACTGGTCACTGGATACTCCTGCACTCACCAGCACCCTTCGCGGTGTTGTTTCACAAACCTTCACGCTGAAAACCATTGATCACGCCTTGCACAGCGGAATGTTTGGCGGTCCACTTCCTGATGCAATGACCGCCATGATCAGGCTGCTCGCTTCCTTGAATGATGAAGCAGGAGATGTAGCAATCAAGGGCCTCAAGACCGTAGATGTTGCCGAGCTACCCTTTAGCGATGCAGACTTCCGCGAGCAGGCGGGACTGCTAGATGGCGTGGAGCGAATCGGAACCCATTCGCTGCTAAAGCAAAACTGGGGGGCGCCGGCCGTAACCGTTATCGGACTCGATGCGCCGGCTGTCGCGACATCCTCCAATACGGCTCAGCCAGAGGTAACCGCGCGAATCTCGCTTCGTTTGGCGCCTGGAGAAGACCCCAGCCATGGCCTGCAGATGCTCAAGGATCACTTGGTTGCGAATGCTCCTTTTGGTGCTCACATTGAGTTTGGGCACTCAGAGCAAGGCCCAGGTTACTTCGCCAAACAGGGCTGGGCTGCGACATTAGCCAAGGAGATCCTTGGTTCTGTCTGGCCGCAACCGGCAGTTGAAATTGGAGTAGGTGGCTCTATTCCGTTTATCTCCGAGTTTGCGACCGTGTTCCCAGACGCTGAGATTTTGGTCACCGGAGTCGAAGATCCCGATTCCAGGGCTCACTCACCAAACGAGTCCCAGCATCTTCCAACGCTCAAGCGCGCTATCACGGCAGAGGCATTGCTGCTGATCAGCGGGAATCAGATGCGCCGAAGCTAGTTAAACTTGTTGCAACAGGAGGCAGATATGTCACAGGCTCACGGAGTAGTGCTAACCCCAACCGCGGTGGAGAAGGTCAAGAACCTTTTGACCGCCGAAGGTCGCGATGACCTGAGATTGCGTGTCGCGGTAGAGCCGGGTGGTTGCTCAGGTCTGATCTACCAGCTTTTCTTCGACGAACAGCTCGAAGAGGCGGATGCCGTAGTGGCATTTGATGGCGTGGAGGTTGTTGTTGACCCTATGAGCATTCCCTATCTAGATGGAGCTTCCATTGATTTTGAGGACTCAATCCAGAAACAGGGTTTCACCATTGACAATCCAAATGCGTCGGGGTCCTGTGCATGCGGAGATTCCTTCAGCTAAATCGGCACGAAACGCCTGACTGATGGCGATTTTGGGATTAGACTTTAGTGGTCTGCAGCCCGAGAAGGATGTATCACTTGTCTAAGTTTCGCCGTCGATTTTCGGCCATAGCGTTGGCTTCAGTTGCCGCTTTAGCGCTATCCGGTTGTTCCCCAGAGATCCAAAGAGGCTTCCTGCCTGACGCCTGGGGTGTTACCAACCACACGGACCGCATCATCCACCTATGGAACACCTCATGGATTGTTCTTTTGGCCGTCGGTGCAGTTGCCTGGGGTCTGATGGCTTGGGCCCTTGTTGTTTACCGTCGTCGCAAGGGCGAGACGGGTCTGCCACAGCAGCTCAGATACAACATGCCGATTGAGACTTTGTTCACGGTGATCCCATTGATTTTGGTGGTGGGCTTTTTCGCTTTCACCGCTCGAGACATGGCTGCCATTGAGGCCAAGAACCCTAACCCAGATGTTGTCATCGAGGTAATCGGTAAGCAGTGGAGCTGGGACTTCAACTACGTGACCGATGATGTCTACTTCTCTGGTATTCAGGCACAGTTCACCGGCAAGGAAGAGAACATCATGGAGACTCTTCCAACCCTGTACCTACCGGTTGGAAAGTCTGTTCAGATCGATTTGACTGCCCGCGACGTAATCCACTCTTTCTGGGTTGTCGACTTCCTCTATAAGAAGGACATGTTCCCGGGCATGACCAACCACATGTACTTCACTCCGCTCAAGGAAGGCACTTACGTCGGTAAGTGTGCAGAGCTTTGCGGTGAGTACCACTCAATGATGCTTTTCAACGTGAAGGTTGTTTCAGTCGAAGAGTATGAGGCGCAGATGCAGGCACTAGCTGCGGCTGGAAATGTCGGGCAGCTCTCTGGTGAGTACGACCGTAACCAAAACTTGCCCGGTGGCGACCCATCCAAGAGAACTGATTCAGAGGAATAAGAGAGAAAATGGCAACCCTTACTGAAACCAGGATCCAGCCAGGTTCGCTTGCACCCAAGCGTTCCAAGGGTCAGCTTTTGGTTGATTGGCTAACCACCACTGACCACAAGAAAATCGGGTACCTGTACCTAATCACTTCCTTCATCTACTTCCTAATTGGTGGAGTGATGGCGCTAGTGATTCGAGCACAGCTCACTCTCCCTGGCCTAGACATCGTCGCAACCAAGGAGCAGTACAACCAGCTCTTCACTATGCACGGCACCATCATGCTTTTGATGTTTGCAACCCCACTGTTCGCTGGATTCGCAAACGTTCTGATGCCGGTTCAGATCGGTGCACCGGATGTGGCGTTTCCTCGTCTGAACGCAATTGCGTACTGGTTCTTCAACTTCGGCTCGCTAATCGCCGTTTCAGGCTTCTTCACCCCGCAGGGTGCTGCCTCATTTGGTTGGTTTGCCTATGCTCCACTTTCAAACACCACCTTCTCCCCAGGTATTGGTGGAGACCTGTGGGTGTTTGGTCTCGCGCTCAGTGGATTTGGAACGATCCTTGGTGGAGTGAACTTCATCACCACCATCATCACCATGCGCGCTCCAGGTATGACCATGTGGCGTATGCCAATTTTCACTTGGAATACGCTCGTCACCTCCATCCTCATCATCATGTGCTTCCCGCCTCTTGCTGCTGCGCTGTTCGCGCTTGGTGCGGACCGCAAGTTCGGGGCTCACATTTTTGATCCTGAGAACGGCGGAGCCATGCTCTGGCAGCACCTCTTCTGGTTCTTTGGCCACCCAGAGGTTTACATCATCGCGCTACCGTTCTTTGGAATCGTCTCGGAGATCTTCCCGGTATTTAGCCGAAAGCCAATCTTTGGTTACAAGACGTTGGTTTACGCAACCATTGCGATTGCAGCTCTATCGATGACGGTATGGGCGCACCACATGTACGTCACCGGACAGGTGCTACTTCCATTCTTCGCCTTCACCACAATGCTTATTGCGGTACCAACCGGTGTGAAGATCTTCAACTGGATTGGAACCCTCTGGCGAGGTTCGGTCTCATTTGAAACCCCAATGCTTTGGAGCCTGGGCTTCTTGGTTAGCTTCGTATTTGGTGGACTGACCGGCGTTATCCTTGCCTCTCCAGCACTGGACTTCCACCTATCCGATAGCTACTTCGTTGTTGCACACTTCCACTACGTGATCTTTGGAACTGTTGTGTTCGCGATGTTCGCTGGATTCTACTTCTGGTGGCCTAAGTTCACCGGAAAGATGCTCAACGAGCGTCTTGGTAAGTGGCACTTCTGGTTGCTATTCATCGGTTTCCACACAACCTTCCTGATCCAGCACTGGCTTGGTGTTATGGGTATGCCTCGCCGCTACGCCACATACTTACCAGAGGATGGCTTCACAGAAATGAACATCCTTTCTACTGTGGGTGCGGCAATCCTCGCGCTCTCGATGATTCCATTCCTATTCAACGTCTGGGTTACCGCCCGTAAGGGGACCATGGTTGGACTCAAGGATCCTTGGGGATACGGACGCTCGCTCGAATGGGCAACCGAGTCACCATTCCCTCGCCACAACTTCCACCAGATTCCACGAATTCGTTCGGAGTCGCCGGCGTTTGATCTAAACCACCCTGAGTTCGCCGCGCCTGAGGCAAAGGCTGCTTATGCCAAGGAGGGCCGCATCTAATGAAGTCGAATGTTGTCATCCTGCTGGTAATGGCGGCTTACTTCGCCGTTGCTGACATCGCATACGGAATCTGGACTCACCTTGAGTATGGAGCCGTAGAGCCAATCGGAACCGCGGCAATTGGTTTGCTGGTGATTCTGTCACTCTTCATCGCCTACTACCTCTACAGCGGCATGAAGCGCACCGCGACTTTGCCTGAGGATCGCCTGGATGGAAACATCGAGGACGAGTCGGGCGAGATGGGATTCTTCAGCCCATACAGCTGGTGGCCACTCGTGATTGGAGCATCTGCGGCGATCGCATTTGCCTCTCTGGCTGTGGGCTGGTGGCTGTTCTTCATTGCAGCGCCATTTGCGATCATCGCCGTTGTCGGCTTTGTATTTGAATACGACCGCTACGCACACGCACACTAACTAATTGAGACAGCCCCCAGTACTTCTGGCAATCGACGTCCAACAGGGATTTCGAGACCAAGAGAGCTGGGGGCTTTCTGCTAACCCTGGTGTGTATGACAACATCGACTCCCTGATGAAACTGTGGCGGGAACGCAGTTGGCCGATCGTGGTGGTCAAGCACAACTCGGTAAACCCAAACTCAACTTTGTCTCAGTCGAACCCTGGTAATCAACTGGAACCATTCCTAGACGGTCCCAGGGATGTCGTGATTCAGAAGAGCGTAAACAGCGCTTTTTATGGCACCCCTGACCTGCATCTGTGGCTCACCAAACGCGGCTTTAGCTCACTTGTGATTTGCGGCATAACAACCAACCATTGTTGCGAAACCACGGCAAGAATGGCTGGAAACCTTGGGTATAAAGTCGAATTTGCTCTAGATGCAACGACAGCATTCCCGATTCAGCTGGGGCAGAAGGTCATACCGGGGGAGGTCGTTATGGAAATGACTGCGGCCAACCTTGATGGCGAGTTTGCCAACGTTACTCAAACCTCTGAATTGCTTGAGAAGTACCGGATACCGTAACAAGTAGCGCCTGTCCGGTGTTATCCTTTTGAATCTGGCAAAGACCAGTCTGAAACAAAGTAACTAAACATGGGGATGATCGGTTTCGACACTGTAGTGATGCGTGGAGGAAGCGGGTCGAGGATGAGCACTTATCTCGTAAACGATGTGTTCAAAACTATAGGTGCCAATACAAAGCGCGCCGACTTCGCCCTAGCTGCTTAAGCTAGCCCCGAAGTCCGTCTGACTAAGTTTGATTTCGACTTAGAGCCAGGCGTCATTTAGGAATCTTGCTGAGGTTATGCGTCAAAGGTAATCTCGGGACTTGTTACTTTGACTGGGCCTGTCGGTGTAGTTGCTTCAGACAAATACCGGGGCCGAGTAGAACGCCTTATGAAGCTACACCCGTAGAAGCGCCACAAACGTTGCAATGGACGGGAGTTCAATTCCCCCCATCTCCACTTTCAGAGAAAGACCTCAGGCTCAGCGCCTGAGGTCTTTTGTTTTTCAGCGATAACCTAATCAAGTGATTGAAATACGAAGACTTGGTCAGAGTGAGCTGGATCCGTTTCTTGA
>JACCDH011511267.1_pt1 | contig 32214 bp, 32 predicted proteins | sample 7442481 | NCBI WGS metagenome assembly JACCDH01 (sample SAMN15323433, study PRJNA562643) | freshwater metagenome | isolation source: river surface water | place: USA:Blue River Watershed | collected 2017-08-15
CTTCTTTAGCCCACGTGGCGGAATTGGTAGACGCGCATGGTTCAGGTCCATGTGCCGCAAGGTGTGGGGGTTCGAGTCCCTCCGTGGGCACCAGATCCGTAAAAGAGAGTTTGCGAAAGCAGGCTCTCTTTTTTTTTGCCGGCTTGTTTTCCGGCTCGTTTTCGGACTTGTTCTCGGCTTTGTTTCAATCCTTGTTCAAAGCTTCTTACAGCATTCTAACGAGCACATAGGCCGCCACAGCGGTAATCAGCCCGCACAGCACCACCAGCGCGACAAGGTAATAAGTGATCCGCCGCTGAGAGCGACGGGCGCTGTCGAGGTGCTCCATCAGCGCGGCCTGTTCCTGATCCAGCTGATCCAGCCTCGCCTGCGTTGCTTTCAGCTCGCTCAGTGTTTTCTGCAAACGTTCACTGTCTTCCATCTCGGCCTCGTGTTGGTGATACAAGCGGGTGATGCAAGCGGATATTCGCCGTGCGGTGTCACAGCTTGTCAGGCGTCATATCGTCATACTGCTCGAAAGGCTGATGGATCCACGGATTGTCCGGCAGGTATTCCAGATAATAATCGGGACGCATCACCGAGCAGGCCTTGTACCAGATGACAGCCGAGCGAACCTCGCTGACTTCGGGGAATTGCTGCCTCAGATATTCCTGCACGCGCTGCAGCGTGATGCCGGAGTCCACCAGATCATCGATCAGCAGTATGCGCCCTGCCAGCGGTCCGGCCGTCGAGGTGATACTTCCGGCGATATCGAGTTCGCCACGCTGCATGCCGGACGCTTCACGATACGAGCTGGTCGACAGAATCGCCAGCGGGACCTTGAACAGGCGGGAGAACACGTCGCCGGGCCTGAGGCCTCCGCGCGCCAGACACAAGGCCTGATCGAATTGCCAGCCCGACTGATGCACCAGCTTCGCCAGTGACTCTATTGCATGGTGATACTCGTCCCAGGAGACCCACAGTGAACCGCTGCCGCTCTCCCGGACCATCGTGTGTCAGGCAAACGGATGACGCAGCACGATCGTCTCTTCACGATCCGGTCCGGTAGACACCATGTCGACCGGCACACCGACCAGTTCCTCGATGCGCGCTATGTAGGCGCGCGCGGTCGCGGGCAGATCTTTCAGCGACTTCGCGCCGACGGTCGGCTCTGTCCAGCCCGGCATTTCTTCATAAACGGGTTCGCAGGCTGCGGCCTCTTCCGCACCGACCGGGAAGATATCGACGCTCTTGCCATTGAGCCGGTAGCCGGTGCACAGCTTCAGCGTTTCCAGACCATCGAGCACATCGAGCTTGGTCAGGCACATGCCGGAGACGCCATTGATCTGCACCGAGCGGCGCAAAAGCGCCGCATCAAACCAGCCGCAGCGGCGCGCGCGGCCGGTCACGGTGCCGAATTCATGACCGACGGAAGCGAGATGTTTGCCTATGCCCTGATCAGTCGGCAGCTCGGACGGGAAAGGACCGGAGCCAACGCGCGTGGTGTAGGCCTTGGTGATGCCCAGCACGTAGTGCAGCATGTTGGGGCCGACACCTGAACCGGCAGCGGCATTGCCGGCCACGCAGTTGCTGGAGGTGACGAACGGATACGTGCCATGATCGACGTCGAGCAGACTGCCCTGCGCACCTTCGAACAGCAGGTTCGCGCCAGCCTTGTGCGCGGCATACAGCGCGCTGGAGACATCGGTCACCATCGGACGGATCCGCGGCACGGTCGACAGCGCATCATCAAAGGTCTTTTGATAATCGACGGCCTGCGCGTTCAGGTAATTGACCAGCACATAGTTGTGATAGTCGAGGTTCTCGCGCAGTTTTTCCTCAAGGCGCTTTTCATTCAGCAGATCGGCCACGCGGATCGCGCGGCGCGCGACTTTGTCTTCATAAGCCGGGCCGATGCCCTTGCCGGTAGTGCCGATCTTCGCATCGCCCCGCTTGGCCTCGCGCGCCGCATCGAGTGCGGTGTGATACGGCAGGATCACCGGACAGGCCTCGGAGACTTTCAGGCGATTGGCCACTTCAATGCCTGAGGCTTCGAGCTTGTCGATCTCGCGCAGCAGATCGGGCACGGACAGCACCACGCCATTGCCTATATAGCAGGCTACGCCGGCGCGCATGATTCCCGAGGGGATCAGCTGCAATGCAGTCTTCTGGCCACCGATGACCAGTGTATGGCCGGCATTGTGACCGCCCTGAAAACGAACCACGCCCTGTGAGTGATCGGTCAGCCAGTCGACGACCTTGCCCTTGCCTTCGTCGCCCCACTGGGTGCCTATGACAACTACATTTCTAGCCATGATATTTGCTGCTTTCCGGATTTTTACTGATCTTTGAATAAATTTGCTTGTATATGCCGCGCGAGCATTGCTGCGTCACTGCAGTGTTCTCACTGTGAAGCTGCCGCCGTCGGCGACGATTTCACGATCACAGTCGAATTCCTGTTCACCGCTGGCCTCGCCGGGCATCAGCTGAATCACGATCTCGCCCTGCTCGCGCAGCGACGCGATCAGCGCCGTCAGCGCAGGCTCCCTGCCCCAGGGCGCGCGGATCGCGCTGGCCGGTGCAGCCGCAGGCAAAAGCCGCGCGACTTCACGCAAATCCATTGAAAATCCCGTGGCCGGGCGCGCACGCCCGAAGGCCTCACCGACATGATCGTAACGCCCGCCGCGTGCAACGGCGTTCGGCAATCCCTCGACATACAGCGCAAACATCGCGCCGCTTTCATACTGATAACCGGAGAGGTCTGCGAGATCGATATTCACTTTCACATCGGACGCGGAGTTCGCCAGCACCGCCAGCTCATCCAGTGCCTGCGCGATTCTCGGCTTAGCCGGCAGCCGTTCGCGCGCCTGCTGCAGCACGCTCACATCGCCGTGCAAACCGATCAGCGCCGCCAGCGCATCGCGCACTGTGGCCGCAAAACCGGCGGTGAAGGCGTTCAGGGCGGGCAGATCTTTTGCGCGCAGCATGCCGACGATCTCGGCGTAATGACGCTTCGCCTGCGCATCGTCTTCCAGAATGGCATGCAATATGCCGTTATGCGACAGATCCAGCGTGATCTTCGACAGGCCCGACAGCTGAACCGAGGTGAGCGCGAGCGACTGGATCTCGATATCTGCCTCCAGCCCCGCATGGCCATAAATCTCCGCGCCTATCTGCAGCGGTTCGCGCGTAGTGTGAAAGCCGGAAGGACGCGCATGCAGCACGCTGCCGGCGTAGCACAGGCGCGTGACGGCCTTGCGGTTGAGCAGATGCGCATCGATGCGCGCGACCTGAATCGTCATATCCGCGCGCAGGCCCATGGTGCGGCCGGACAACTGATCAACCAGCTTGAACATGCGCAGATCCATGTCCTGATCCGGGAATGGCATCAGCGAGTCCACATACTCCAGCATGGGCGGCATCACCAGTTCATAGCCATAGCGGCGGAAATGGTCCAGCAGGCCGCGCCGCAGTTCTTCAGTCTTGCGGGCCTCGGAAGGCAGGACGTCAGCGATGTTCTCGGGAAGTAGCCAATTAGGCATGACAATCTGGTCTTAAATCAGGACTCGGAAACAACAAAATGAAAAGCGAGCAGCAGGATACCAAACAGAATGGCGGCCAGACCAAAAAAACGGATCTGGCCATCCGAGAGGCGGGCTAGTTGCAGGAAGGTCTCGCGCCAGCGTCCCGGTAACAGGAAGGGAAACACTCCCTCAAGCACACAGAGCAGGCCGAACGCGAGCAACAGGCTGGACGACACCCGGCGACCTGTTATTTACGGGCACCGCCGGGCGCCTTGAAGTACTTCAGGAACTCCGAATTGGGATCGATCAGCAAGACATCGCTACGGGTCTTGAAGCTCTCGCGATACGCTTCCAGGCTGCGCGAGAACTTGTAAAAATCAGGATTCTGGCCAAAGGCCTGCGCATAAATGCGCGCGGCTTTCGCGTCGCCCTCGCCGCGAATCGACTCGGCCTGACGATAGGCTTCCGCCAGTATCACGGTGCGCTGGCGATCGGCATCCGCGCGTATTTTTTCGGATTCGGCCGCGCCCGTCGAGCGCAGCTCGTTGGCCACGCGAGCGCGTTCGGATTTCATGCGCTCGTACACCGAGTTATTGATCTGCTCGACGTAATCAACACGCTTCAGGCGGACATCGACGATCTGGCCGCCGATCTGCTTGACCTCTTCGGACACCTTGTTACGGATCGCGTCCATCACCTTGCCGCGCTCGCCGGAAATGACTTCGCGCACCGTGCGCTTGGTGATCTCTTCATTCAGTGCCGCCTTGACGATCTGCGCCATGCGGTCCTGCGCGCGCCGCTCGTCACCGCCAAAGCTGATGAAGTACAGCCGCGGATCGACGATGCGCCATTTGACGAACGCATCGACGAGAATGTTCTTTTTCTCGGCCGTAATGAAACGATCCGGCTCCGGCGTATCAAGCGTCAGGATGCGCTTGTCGAGGAAGATCACGTTCTGGAACGGCGGCGGCAGCTTGAAGTGCAGACCGGGCTCCTTGATCACCTGCTTGACCTCACCCAGCGCAAACACGATCGCGAACTGGCGCTGATCGACGACGAACAGGGTGGACATCAGGATCGCCAGCGCGATCAGGCTGGCGACGACGGTGGAGATCAGGCGATTCATCAGCGGGCCTCCCGATCACGTGAACTGCGGCTGTCGCGCGGACGGGGCTCGGGCAATCTGGCACCCTCCGGCGCGGGCAGCGAGCCCTCTGCCGACGGCGCAGGCGCATGCTGCAGCGCTGCCGCCGATTCGGCAGCGGTCTGCGCAATCAGCTTGTCGAGTGGCAGATAAATCATGTTGTTATTCGATTTGGTGTCGACCATGATTTTGGTCGTGCTGGTGAAGATCTGCTGCATGGCTTCGATATACATGCGATCGCGGGTGACGGCCGGCGCTTTCTGGTACTCGGCCAGGATCTTGGTGAAGCGCGATGCCTCACCCTCAGCGTTCGCGATCACGCGCGCACGATAGCCCTCGGATTCCTGCAACAGCCGCGATGCCGCGCCGCGTGCGCGGGGAACGATGTCATTCGCGTACGCCTGACCTTCGTTTTTCTGGCGCTCGCGATCCTGCCCGGCCTTGACCGCATCATCGAACGCCGCCTGCACCTGCTCCGGCGGCTGCACCGCCTGCATGGTCACGTTGGTGACGAGCACGCCGATCTTGTAGCGATCGAGAATCTGCTGCATCAGCGCGCTGGTATCGAACGCCACTTTCTCGCGGCCCTCGTACAGCACGAAATCCATCTTCGCCTTGCCCACGATCTCGCGGATCGCGGTCTCGGCGACTTCTTTCACGGTGTCTTCCTGATCGCGGTTGTTGAATACCCACTCGGCCGCGTCCTTGAGCCGGTACTGCACCGCGAACTGAATATCGATGATGTTCTCGTCATCGGTAAGCATCAGCGATTCGCGCGCGAGCTTGTTGCGCACATTGCCGCGATAGCCGACTTCCACCGTGCGTACCTGCGACAGGTTGACGACTTCGTGCGTTTGTATCGGATAAGGCCAGCGCCAGTTGAAACCAGGCTGAGTGGAGTGGCTGAATTTACCGAAGGTCATGATCACGCCGGTCTGACCTTCCTGCACGATGAAAAAACCGCTGACCAGCCACAGAAAGCCGATCACTGCAGCGACCACACCGGCACTGATGCCTGCACCGCGCGCATCACCGGGCAGACCACCACCGCCATCGCCGCGGCCGCCGCCCTTGCCGCCGAACAGACGGTTCAGGCGCTGGTTGAAATCGCGCCAGAGCTGGTCGAGGTCGGGCGGACCATCATTCGGGCGCTGGTTGTTCTGGCGCGGCTCCTGACCGTTGTCATTGGAGCCTCTGCCCCAGCGGGGATCGTTCAGCGAGAACAGGAGACGAAATTTGTTGAAGAGGGATCCGAGCATGCTGTCGCGTTCCGCGTTGTGGTCTTTTTTCATCTTGAGTGAAACGCCGATCCCTGCGCGGTGACCGCTGCCACCGAGCTCAGATGCGAGCGCCGGAAGCCAGGGCGGCACCATCGACGCTTGACCTGGGATCGTCAGACGGAGTTCGCCCGGGATCGCTGCCAGCCGCCTGCGCGAATTCGGCGATCGCCTGCCTCAGCAAATCGACGCCTGCACCCGTGTGGGCACTGACAAAAGCCCGACGGATTTTATCATATTCATCACGCTCGATTGCCGGGGTCAGCCCGGCCATATCGATCTTGTTCCAGACCAGCATCTGGGGGACATGATCGGCGCCAATCTCGGCCAGCACGGCATTGACCTGCTCGATCTGCTCATTGCGCACCGGACTGGCGGCATCGACCACATGCAGCAGCAGATCGGCGTGAATCGTCTCTTCCAGCGTGGCGCGGAAGGCGGCGACCAGCTGGGTCGGCAGATCGCGAATAAATCCGACCGTATCCGACACGACCACATTGCCTGCCTCGCCCAGATGGACACGGCGGGACGTGGTGTCCAGCGTCGCGAACAGCTGGTTGGCCGCATACACGCCCGCCTTGGTCATATGGTTGAACAAAGTCGACTTGCCGGCATTGGTATAACCGACCAGCGATACCGAGAAAGTGTGATTGCGCTCGCGCGCGCGGCGCTGGGTGACACGCTGGCGCTGCAGCTTGTCGAGTTTGGACTGCAGCATCTTGACCCGCGCGCCGATCAGCCGGCGGTCGGTCTCCAGCTGGGTCTCGCCGGGGCCTCGGAGGCCGATACCCCCCTTCTGACGCTCGAGGTGAGTCCAGCCGCGCACCAGCCGGGTTGCAAGATGCTTGAGCTGCGCCAGCTCGACCTGCACCTTGCCCTCGTGGCTCTGCGCCCGCTGGGCGAAGATGTCGAGAATGAGACTGGTGCGATCGACCACCCTGACCTTCAGGTGCCGCTCCAGATTGCGCTGCTGCGCGGGCGACAGCGCATGATTGAAGATCACCAGATCGAGGCCGAGGTCGGCGACGGTGTCGTGAATTTCATCGGCTTTGCCGGAGCCGACAAACAGCGCGGCATCCGGCCCGGCCCGGCGACCGGTAATACTGGCTACGGGCTCGGCACCCGCAGACTTTGCCAAAAGCGCAAGTTCTTCAAGGCTGGCAAGAAAGTCTCCCTTGCCAAAATCAACACCTACCAGCGCGGCTCTCATCAAATGAATTCCGGCCGGCGAGGCCTCGGTAAGCTTATTCGGAATCGGAATCGGAGTTCAGGTTGACTGCGCGCGCAGGCACCACGGTCGAGATCGCATGCTTGTACACCATTTGGGTGACAGTATTGCGCAGCAGCACGACGTACTGATCAAACGATTCCACGTGTCCCTGTAATTTGATGCCATTCACCAGATAGATGGATACAGGAACGTGCTCTTTTCGTAAGGCATTCAGGAAAGGATCCTGAAGCAGTTGCCCTTTATTGCTCATGGAAGCTCCGTTTTATTGTCAAGTTCAGCAGTTTGGGATGGTGCAAAAAAGTACAAGCACCAGAAAAAGGTCCACGACGCGAATGTAATCGATTTTGCCACACGCTGGCAAACGACACCGGAGAAAACGCAAGCTTATTCCTGTCTGGAAAAAGGGTTTTTTCCTGAACGCAACTCTATGCGCAGCGGTGTACCAGTGAGAGAGAAACTTTCGCGAAAATGTTTCTCCAGATAACGCTTGTAATTCGCATCAATCGCTTCCAGTGCATTACCGTGAATCACAATGACCGGAGGATTCTGGCCACCCTGATGCGCATAGCGAAGCTTGGGCCGCACCGAACCTTTGCGTCGCGGCTGCTGATGATCGATCGCCTCCTGTAGCGCGCGCGTCAGCTGCGGCGTCGGCAGTTTGGCCATCGCGGCCGCATAGGCGGCATCGATGGATTTCATCAGCGGCACAATCCCCGAGGCTTTGAGCGCAGAAATGAAATGCAGTTTCGCGAATGAGAGAAAACCGAGCTTGCGGTCGATCTCGCGCTTGATATGGTCGCGCTGATCAGAAGTCAAACCATCCCATTTGTTTACGCCCACGACCAGCGCACGGCCCGCTTCCAGCACAAAACCGGCGATGTGCGCATCCTGTTCGGAAATGTCCTGCTGCGCGTCGAGCAGCAGCAGCACCACGTTCGCTTCAGAGATCGATTGCAGCGTTTTGACGACCGAGAATTTTTCGATGGCCTCGAACACCTTGCCTTTGCGCCGTATGCCGGCAGTGTCGATCAGCGAATAGTGCTTGCCGTTGCGCTCGAAGGGTATCTCGATAGAGTCACGCGTCGTGCCCGGCATGTCGAAGGCGATCACGCGCTCTTCACCGAGCAAGGTGTTTACCATCGTCGATTTGCCGACATTCGGCCGGCCAACGATGGCAATGCGTATGCCCTTTGCCGCAGGAGCATCCTCCTCCTCTTCTTTTCGGCCTTCAGTCGCGAGATCGAGCGCCTGCTCGACCAGATCGGCAACACCATCGCCATGCGCGGCGGAGATCACATACGGATCACCCAGGCCGAGCTCATAAAAATCTGCGGCCACCGAGGTGTATTTCATGCCCTCGGACTTGTTCACCACCAGCATCACTTCACGGCCGGACTTGCGCAAAAAGTCCGTGATGGTCTTGTCATGCGGCGTCAGCCCCTGCCGTCCATCGACGAGAAAAACAACGACGTCTGCCTCGGCGACTGCCTGTCGGGTCTGCTTGGCCATCTCATGCAGGATGCCCTCTTTGGCCACCGGCTCGAAACCACCGGTATCAATCACCAGAAAAGGCCGCGCGCCTATCCTGCCTTCGCCATAGTGACGGTCGCGCGTCAGCCCCGGCAGGTCGGCCACCAGCGCATCGCGGCTCCGTGTGAGGCGATTGAACAAGGTTGATTTGCCGACGTTGGGTCGGCCGATGAGTGCTATGACCGGCTTCATAAAAATCTCCGGGGAGCCGGGAGGACACTGGATCGTGCCCCAAGGCTCCCCGTCAGGTGCCGGCAATGCCGGCGAATTCGTGTTTCGATGTTGTAGTGCTCAGTCGGACGCCACGGCCATCAGCTTGCCATCCTGTGTCTGAACAATCAGGTTTGAACCCGCAATCAGCGGCGCGGCGCTGATTGCGCTGCCATCGGTCGGCAAGCGAGCCAGCATCGCACCCTCTTCACGCGACAGGAAGTGCAGATAGCCCTGACGATCGCCAACGACGACCGCGCGCCCGAATGATACGGGCGCAGACAAACCACGCCAAGCAAGGCTGGTGTTGCGCCACAGATTGCTTCCTGTCTCGCGAGAAAACGCCTGCAAGTTGCTCTTCTCGTCAGCGGCAAACACATAGCGCTGGTCGACGCCCGGCCCCGCGGCCGCCGACAGCTCACGTGCCCAGCGCAAGGTGCCATTGCCGGCATCGACACAGGCGATGCGGCCCTGATAGGAGGTCGCGCAAATATCGCGCCCCATCAGCGCAGGCATGCCTGACACATCGGAGACGCGCTCAAGTTCAGTCGCGCCGCGCGGCTCGGCAATCGCCACCTCCCAGCGTGGCGCGCCGCTCAGCGCCGACAATGCGATCAGCCTGCCCGCCGGCAATCCGACGAAGGCCAGACCATCAGCGATCACAATGCCCGGTGCCGAATGCAGCGACAGCGCCGGTGTCGCGCGCTGCAGATACCAGCGGCGGCTGCCGGTGCCGGCGTCCAGCGCAACGATGCGGTTGTCGAGGCTGCGCAGCACCACCGTGCCGTTGCCTATCGCGGGCGCAGACAGCACCTCGGTGGAGGCATCGAACTTCCATCGTCTCTGGCCATTGGCGGCATCAAATGCCTGCACTGCTCCCTCGGCACCGGCCACCACCACGGTGCCGGCATCTGCCGCAACACCCGACACCAGACGCGTGCCGGCATTGATTTTCCAGACGATCCTGCCGTTCGACGGATCGATGCTCATCAGCTCGCCGCTCTCATTTGCGGCAAATAAGCGGCCTTCGCTGATGGCCGGACGGAAGCCCTGATTGCCGCCTTTGCCGACATTCACCGACCAGACGACGCGAACCGCCATGCTGGGCGTGAAATTCGCCAGTGGCGCCGGCGCGTTCTTGGGCTTGCCGGCAAAAGGATTCAGCGCCGAGCAACCGGTCAGCAGGGCAAGCGCCGCCAGCGGCGCGATACGATTAACAAGAGAGGTCATCGCTGCACTCAGCCCGCAGTGGCAGCTTTGCCGCCCAGTGCATCGAGCTTCAGCTGGATGAGCTGGCGTGCCGGGTTCTTGACCTCGGTTTTTTCCAGCGCGGCCTGAAACTCCTTGCGCGCTTCTTCAGGCTTGTTCTGCGCATACAGCAGATCGCCCTTGCGATCAGCCACCAGCGCGGCGAACTGCTCGGGGAAGTCCCAGGCCAGCGCTTTGAGGCCCTCGTCATAGGCCTTTTCATCAAGCAGTACGCCGGCCAGACGAATGCGCGCAATCGCCCTGAATTCATCGCTCTTGCCATGCTCGACGATCCACTGCAGATGTGCCTTGGTCGACTTCAGATCATCCGCATCGAACGTCGCTTTGGCAGCGGTCAGCGCGCCCATCTGTGCATAGGGCGTGCCGCTGAACTTGTCCTTGATGTCTTCAGCCGCGCGCGCGACCTTGGCCGGGTCTTTCGCTTCGGCCGCCTTGACGATTTCTTCGTACAGCATCGCGGCTTTGCCTGACTGATCGCGCTGGTAGTACTTCCAGCCGGACCAGCCGGCGAATGCCAGCAGCGCCGCCGTCACCACCCAGGTAAGCAGGTTGCCATACTGGTTCCACCACGCCTTGAGCGTGGCAATCTGTTCTTGTTCTTCGAGATCGTAAGCCATGGATAGTCTGTGAATAGTCTCAGTGAATGGTCTCAGTGATGGGTATGGATCTGGCCGGCATGCAGATGGCCATGGTCATGATCGTCATCCGCAGTCATGTGATCGATCAGATGATCGGCGACGGCTTCCAGCGCGACGCTGCGCTGGTTGTCGGACGGATCGGCGTCGCGCAGATACTTGACGGTTGCGGCGCCCTTTGCGATTTCATCATCGCCAAGAATGATCGCGTACGCAGCGCCGCTGGCATCCGCCCGCTTCATCTGCGACTTGAAACTGCCTGCGCCGCCGGACGACGCGCAATGTAGCACAACATCCAGACCCGCATCGCGCAGGCGCTCGCCCAGCGTGAATGCCTGCAGCTGCGCCGCCTCGCCCTGATGCACCAGATACACGTCGCACTGGCTGCGGGAAATGGCGCCGGAGGTGGCTTTCATCAGTTCGAGCAGGCGCTCGACGCCCATCGCAAAACCGACTGCCGGTGTCGGCTTGCCACCGAAAATCTCGACCAGCGGATCATAGCGACCGCCGCCGCACACCGTGCCCTGCGAGCCCAGCTGATCGGTGATCCACTCGAACACGGTGCGGTTGTAGTAGTCCATGCCGCGCACGAGGCGCGGATTGATCGTGAACGGGATATTGTTGTGCTTCAGCAGGCGCTGCACGCCGTCGAAATGCGCGCGCGATTCATCGCCCAGATACTCGATCAGCTGGGGCGCCTTGTTCACCAGTTCCTGCATCGCGGGATTCTTGGTGTCCAGAATGCGCAGCGGATTGCTGTGCAGACGGCGCTGTGCATCGGCATCGAGCTGTTCCTTGTGCTGCTCGAAATACGCGATCAGGTCGGCACGATGCGCCTGACGCTCCTTTGCATCGCCAATCGAATTGATCTCCAGCCGTATGCCGGTCAGGCCAAGGTCATCCCACAGGCGCTGGCACAGCATGATCAGCTCGGCATCAATATCGGGCCCCGTAAAGCCGACCGCTTCGGCACCCACCTGATGGAACTGACGGTAACGCCCGCGCTGCGGTCGCTCATGACGAAACATCGGACCCGCATACCAGAGACGCTTAGGGCCGTCATAAGTGAGATTGTGCTCCAGCACCGAGCGCACCACGCCTGCCGTGCACTCGGGACGCAGTGTCAGCTCGTCACCATTCATGCTGTCGGTGAACGAATACATCTCTTTCTCGACGATGTCAGTCACTGCACCGAGCCCGCGCGCGAACAGACCGGTCGGCTCAACGATGGGCGTGCGTATCTGCTGATAGCCGTAGCTGCGCAATACGGATTGCACGGTATTTTCAAACAGCTCCCACAGCGGTGCATCGTCGGGGAGGATGTCGTTCATTCCCTTTACACCGAGAATTTTCTCGCTTTTTTTACTCTCTGCCATGTGCTCTCTGCTGCTCTCTGCGATTTATGCTTTGCCGTATCGTGTCTGGACATAGTCCAGCACGATGGCCTGAAATTCTTCGGCGATGCGCTCACCCCTGAGCGTGACGGTCTTTTGACCATCGACGAATACCGGCGCGGCCGGTGACTCGCCGGTGCCCGGCAAGCTGATGCCGATGTTCGCATGCTTGGATTCGCCGGGGCCGTTGACGATGCAGCCCATCACGGCCACATTCATCTCTTCCACGCGCGGATAGCGGCCCTTCCAGACCGGCATTTGCTCACGCAGATAGGTCTGAATGCGGTCCGCGAGTTCCTGGAACACCGTGGATGTCGTGCGGCCGCATCCGGGGCAGGCAATCACCATCGGCGTGAACTTGCGCAAGCCCATCGTTTGCAGGATCTCTTGCCCGACGATCACTTCACGCGTACGGTCACCGCCGGGCTCGGGGGTCAGCGAAATGCGTATCGTGTCGCCTATGCCTTCTTGCAGCAGCACCGACAAGGCGGCCGTCGAGGCAACGATGCCCTTGCTGCCCATGCCGGCCTCGGTCAGTCCGAGATGCAGCGGATAATCGCAGCGGCGAGCGAGTTCGCGATAGACCGCGATCAGGTCCTGCACGCCGGACACTTTGCAGGACAGCACAATGCGATCGCCCGGCATGCCGAGTTCCTCTGCACGCTGCGCGTTTTCCAGCGCCGACGTCACCAGCGCCTCATACATGACTGCCTGTGCGCTCCAGGGTTCCGCGCGCTGTGCGTTCTCGTCCATCACGCGCGCCAGCAAGGCCTGATCGAGACTGCCCCAGTTAACCCCGATGCGCACGGGCTTCTGGTGTTTGCAGGCGACTTCGATCATCTGCGCAAACTGCGTGTCGCGCTTCGCGCCCTGCCCCACATTGCCGGGATTGATACGGTACTTGGACAAGGCTTCCGCGCAGGCCGGATATTGCGTCAGCAGCTGATGCCCGTTGTAGTGAAAATCACCCACCAGCGGCACGTCGATGCCCATGCGATCGAGCTGCTCGCGAATCGCGGGCACGGCGGCGGCGGCCTCCGGGGTGTTGACCGTGATGCGCACCACCTCCGAGCCGGCGCGAGCGAGTTCCTTGACCTGAATCGCCGTACCGATCGCATCGGCGGTGTCGGTGTTGGTCATTGATTGCACCATCACCGGCGAGTCACCACCGACGGTCACGACCTTTGAGCCATGACGAACTTCCACCGTCCGGGTGCGATGTCGCTGCAGGGGGCCGGAAGGAATCGGAGACGCTGTGCAAGGTGCATTCATCGCGGCCTCACTTGATGCTGAGTTTGGAAACATTGTCTCGTGCGACGGCTTTCAGATTCAGCAGCTGTCCGCGCAAGCGAGCCTCGACTGCCGACGCGTTGCCGACCACCAGCACCGAGGGTTCGGGGATATCGAATGATGCCGTGCTGCCACCCTTGATCAGCTGTGACACGATGCGCTGGCCACTGACGGTGGTGATCTCGATCCACGCATCTTCGCTGAGCCTGAGTTGCAACGCCGGCTTGGCGGCTGTCGGCTGCGCCGCTCGGGGGTTCTCGGCCATCGAGTCGGGCCCGGCGGTGTGATCGCCGTCGTCTGCAGTCTGCCCGGACCCATCAGCCGGTGAAACGCTGCCCGACGGCCCGAAGATCATGCCCGGATCGGGCAGGCTCAGGCTGAGGTTCAGATCATCGAGCGACGGTAGCTGTACCCACTGCGAGCGGTAGGCCTCGACGCCGGCGGCAAATCCTGCGACCAGTAACGTGACGGCGAGCATGATTCGCTTGCGCCATTTGCTTTTGCGCGGTGGCGGCGATGCGGGACGACCGGGAAAGCCTTTGGTTGGCAGCGGGCGCCGTAACACCATCGGGCCATGCGCCGGATTCGGTTCACGCACCAGCATTTCCAGCAAGGGTTCGGGATCCAGCCCGAGTGCCTTTGCATAGGAGCGAACAAATCCGCGCACGCTGGCCATGCCGGGCAGCGATGCGTAATCATCCGCTTCCAGCGCGCTTACCTGACGCGTCGTGAGTTTCAGTCGGGTGGCCGCCTCGTCGAGCGACCAGCGCAATTCTTCACGGCGCGCGACGAAGATCGCGCCGGGCAAGGCGTCGGAGGATGTCCATGCGGTCTCGGCCACCGTCCCGGCGGCAAACTCGTTGACGAACCCGGTGGTGGATTCCGTTGCAGGCTCGTCTGCAGCAATGGAAGTCTCGGTAGGCTCCGTTGCGGGAACGGTCGCTTCGACTGCGGCTTCGGCGTCTGACACGCTGACAGACACGATATCGTTAGCCACCGGCTGAGCACCGCCAGCGCCCGAACCTGCCTGTCCGATCGCATTGCCGGTCGCGCCGTCAGTCACGCTGACGGTCGCGTCGTCGGTCGTTTGTGCTTCTTTATCGTTCATCGGCTTCGTCCGGCGTGGAACCGGCATGGTCTGCGGCCCCGGGGAAACGTTTCTTCCATTGCTGTCGCAGGCTCTGCTCGCCCGCGCGATCGCCCAGTCGGCGCTCGATGGCCATCGCCATCAGATAATCCTCTTTGGCGGCCTGATCGCTCGCCAGCACGCGCAGCATGTGCGTCCTGGCCCGGCCATAGTCGCCGGCATCATAGGCAAGCCGCGCGAGGCTGGCGTGCGCTGCCAGCTGCCCGGGGTCGATGCTCAGTGCCTGACGGAAGAATTCGGCGGCCTCGTCATGGCGACCCGCGCTCGCGCTGCATCGCCCGGCATTCAGCAAGGCTCTCGCTGGCGCCGCATAGCCGCGGCTGGCCAGCGCGCGTCGGAAATAGCGCTGGCCCTCGTCGAACCGTCCGCTTTCGCACAATAGCCAGCCCATGTTGTTGAGCAATCCGGGATGCTCCGGCTCAAGCTGCAGCGCCTGCTTCAGGCTGCGCATCGCAGCGCTCGTATCGCCCTGCTGCATCAGCACCAGTGCGCGCAGCCCGAGCACATCGGCCCGGCGCTGACCCGTCTGGTGCGCCTGATCGAGCTCGGCGAGCGCGGTCGAATACTGTCCTTCGGCGAAATAGGCGGAAGCAAGCTGCAGACGAATTTCTGCACGGCGCTGCGCATCGGCATGCTGGCCCGGTATTGCCTGAGACTCCGCAGTCAGGCTGGCGCACCCGGCGAGCGCAATCAGGCAGCTGGCAGAAAGGACAGATCGCACGCGCATCAGCCGGGAATCTCCACGATGCGGCCAAAATCCTTGCCGTATTTTTGCTGATACTCGCTCATCATCTGCATCCGTTGCTGCACGCGGGTGCGGTCCTGCACCTCGCCGGCCAGCTGCCCGCAGGCGGCATCGATGTCATCACCGCGCGTCTTGCGCACCGTGGTGACAATGCCGGCATCCATCAGGATCTGCGCGAATGCCTTGATGCGCGGATTGGGCGAGCGCTTGAGCCCGGATTCGGGAAATGGGTTGAAAGGAATCAGATTGAATTTGCACGGAACCTCAGCGACCAGCGCGATCAGCTCGCGCGCATGCACATCGCTGTCATTCACGCCATCGAGCATGCAATATTCAAAGGTGATGAAATCGCGCGGCGCGAATTCGAGATAGCGCCGACAAGCGCTCATCAATTCGGCCAGCGGATATTTTTTGTTCAGCGGCACCAGCTCGTCACGCAACGCATCATTGGAGGCATGCAGCGAAACGGCCAGCGCAACCGGGCAATCCTGCGATAGCTTGTCGATCATCGGTACCACACCGCTGGTGGATACTGTCACGCGGCGGCGCGACAGCCCGTAGGCGTTATCGTCCAGCATCAGGCGCAGCGCAGCGACGGTGGGCTCATAGTTCAGCAGCGGCTCGCCCATGCCCATCATCACCACATTGGTGATCTGTCGCTCGCCCTTCGGGCCGGCAGGCACGCCCTTGCTGCGTCGGAGAAGTGATTCCGCCATCCATAATTGCCCGATGATTTCGCCGACGGAAAGATTACGCGAGAAACCCTGCTTGCCCGTTGAACAGAAACGACAATTGACCGCGCAACCGGCCTGAGTTGACACGCACAGGGTGCCGCGGTTCTCTTCGGGGATGAACACGCACTCGACCGCATTGCCGTTGCCAACGTCAAGCAGCCATTTGCGGGTGCCGTCAGCGGACAGGTGGTCGCTGATGATGGCAGGCGCGGCAATGTGAGCGTAGTGACCGAGTTTTTCGCGCAGGGATTTCGCAAGGTCGGTCATCGCCTCGAAATCATGCTCGCCGAACTGGTGTATCCAGCGCTGCAGCTGCTTTGCACGGAAAGGTTTTTCGCCCAGCTCGCCGCACCAGCGCGCAAGCGCCGGCGGGTCGAGATCAAGCAGATTGGTGGTTGCCGCCATGACGATATCTCCTGATGCCACGCGTGATGGCGGCTCCCGTTTGCTCAGCGCGGATCAGCGCGAGTAGACGTTCAGCGACGGGAAGAAGTAGCTGATTTCGACCTTCGCGGTATCGGGGCCGTCCGAGCCATGCACGGCGTTCGCATCGATGGAGTCGGCGAAATCGGCGCGGATGGTGCCTTTGTCGGCTTTCTTCGGGTCGGTCGCGCCCATCAGGTCACGATTTTTCAGGATGGCATTCTCGCCTTCAAGTACCTGCACCATCACCGGGCCGGAGATCATGAAGTCGACCAGATCCTTGAAGAACGGGCGCTCTCGGTGCACCGCGTAGAAACCCTCGGCCTCGGCGCGGGACAGCTGCATCATGCGGGAGGCGATGATTTTCAGGCCAGCGCCTTCGAATCGCGAGTAGATCTGTCCGATCACGTTTTTCGCCACAGCGTCAGGTTTGATGATCGACAGGGTGCGCTCGATTGCCATCTGTAAAAACTCCAATAAAAATAAGGGGTTAAGGGAATTGCCGGGAATCCTGATTAACCAAGGATTCTAGCATGAAAGCAGAGCCTGATGGCCCGCCGGAGAAGCGTTTCAGCCCGGCCGGCCTTGAAAATATGGGATAGACTCCCATCTGCAGAATCAGTTAAATTATGTTTTTGACAGCGCCGCCCTTTACGGACGCCCGCCGTCAAGCTACTGACCTCACGACTTCCTACAGGAGCATTTCATTTATGGATCAGCAACTTCAAGGTATGTACGGCGCCACCAGCGATGTCTTCGCGGTCCGCCATCGCGTGCTGAGGAACACCTACTGGCTGCTGGCGCTATCCATGATCCCGACCGTGCTCGGTGCCTGGATCGGCGTGCAGCTGAAATTTGCACTGTTCGCCGGCAGCCCGATGCTGAGTTTTATCGCCTTTCTGGCGATCGCTTTCGGCTTCTTCTACGCGATTGAAAAAACCAAGCACTCCGCGACCGGTGTGGCTGTGCTGCTGGGCTTCACCTTCTTCATGGGCCTGATGCTCTCGCGCATGATCGAACAGATCCTGCATTTTTCGAATGGCGCGTCGCTGATCATGACCGCCTTTGGCGGTACGGCGATCATCTTCGCGGTGATGGCATCGATCGCCACGACCAGCAAGCGGGACTTCTCGGGTCTGGGCAGCTGGCTGTTCGCCGGCGTGATCGTGCTGCTGCTGGCAGGCGTTGCGAACATCTTCCTGCAAATGCCGCTGCTGCAGGTAGTGATCTCGGCCATTGCCGTGATGATCTTCTCGGCGTACATCCTGTTCGACGTGCAGCGCATCATCAATGGCGGCGAAACCAATTACATCACCGCGACGCTGGCGATCTACCTCGATCTGTACAACATCTTTGTGCACCTGCTGGCGCTGCTGGGCATTCTGGGCGGCGAGCGCGACTAAAGCCGTTTGCAGCACCATGCAAAACGCCGGCCAATCAGGCCGGCGTTTTTTTTCGGGGTCGCGCTTCTCACGGGCTGATCAATCCACCCTGTCGAACACGGCCATCGATTCAACGTGCGCGGTATGCGGGAACATGTTGACCACGCCTGCCTGCGACAGCCGGTAACCCGCCTGACTGACCAGCACCCCTGCATCCCGCGCCAGCGTTGCCGGGTTACACGACACATACACCAGCCGCAGCGGCCGCAAAGCCGGGTCGCTTTCCTTCAGACTCGCCAGAGCGAGGCTGACATCGATCGCGCCCTCGCGCGGGGGATCGATCAGCATGCGGTCAAAATTCCCTAATGCGCGCAAATCATCGGCGGTAATCCCGAACAGATTGCGGCTGTAAAAGCGCGTCTTGCTGTCCAGTCCGTTCAGTCTTGCATTGTCCATCGCACGCGCGACCAGCGCTTCGCTGCCCTCGATGCCGACCACTTCTCTCGCCTGCGTCGCGAGCGGCAGGCTGAAATTGCCGAGGCCGCAAAACAGATCGGCAACCCGGTCTTGTGGCTGCACGTCCAGCAGTCGCAGCGCGCGCTGCACCAGCACACGATTGATCTGGTGATTCACCTGCGTGAAGTCCGTGGGCTTGAAGGGCATGCGCACACCGAACTCGGGCAACAGATATTCGAGCGAACTGTTTGCCGGATGAAACGGCGCGGCGGTATCCGGGCCTTTCGGCTGCAGCCAGAAATGGATTTTCCATTCATCAGCAAAAGCGATCAGCTGCCGGCGATCCTGTTCGGACGGCGGCTCCAGCACCCGCAGCACCATCACGATCACCCGGCCTTCCGAGCCTTCACCGACGGCCAGCTCGATCTGCGGCAATCGGTCACGGATGGACAGGCCTTCGATCAGAGCGCGCATGGGCACCATCATTGCCGAGACTTCCGGTGGCAGGATCTGGCAGCTCGTCATGTCCGCGACATAACTGGAGCGGCGCTCATGAAATCCGATCAGCACGCCGCCTTTCTTGGGCACATGGCGCACGGACAGGCGCGCACGGAAACGATAACCCCAGTTCGGCCCCTGCACCGGACGCAGTATGGTCTCCGCGTGCACGCGGCCCAGATGATGGAGATTGTCTTCCAGCACGCGCTGCTTGATCGCCACCTGCGCTGAGGGTTCCAGATGCTGCATCGCGCAGCCGCCGCAGAGCCCGAAAAATTCACACTTTGGTTTTACGCGCAGCGCCGACTCATGCAACAGCTCGGTCATGTCCGCCGCTTCCCACTTGGGCTTGCGGCGATATGACTTGAAGCGCACCCGCTCGCCGGGCAGTGCGCCCTCGACAAAGATGACTTTGCCGGGACTGCCATCTTCATTGGCGAGATGGCCGATGCCGCGAGCCTCCATGTCGAGCGACTCGATCTGCAGAATGTCTTGCATAACACTGAGAGGGATAGGAAAAGACGAAGCCCGCGATTGTAACGTGCCGGGCACCGCAGCTCAGCCAAACGGGTTGCTGCGTCGCCGACTATCCGGCGGGCCAGGCGGCCAGATATTCCCGCCAGTGGCGGGCTTCCATGGATTCAAGTGAGCCGCGCACCAGCGCCAGCTCGGCTTCATACGCCGTTCGCGTAAGCTGCCCGCGCATCAGCTGGTAGCGGCAATAGACGAGATAGGTGTTGACGACATCGGTTTCGCAATAATCGCGTATCTGATCGAGCCGTCCTTCCTGATACAGCGTCCAGACCTGCGAGCCATCGACGCCCAGCTTGCCCGGAAAGCCGCACAATTTGGCCAGATCATCGAGCGGCGCGTTGGCCCGCCCGGTATACATGGCCAGATGATCCATCAGATCCAGATGACGCGAGTGATAACGCGACAGGTAGTTGTTCCACTTGAAATCGCGGTCTTCGTCGCCCTGCTCCCAGTAACGGGATGCTGTGATGCCATGAATCAGCGCACGGTAGTTCAGCACGGGCAGATCAAATCCGCCGCCGTTCCACGACACCAGCTGCGGCGTGTAGCGTTCGATGACCTTGAAAAAATCCTGCACCAGCTTTGCCTCGCCATCGCCGGCGCTGCCCAGCGAGCGCACGCGAAAGCCTTCGTCATCGCGAAACACGCAGGAGATCGCGGCGACCCGGTGCAGATGATGCTGAAGGAAATCAGATCCGGTTTTTTCACGACGGGCGGCGAACGCCTGCGCGGCGACCTCGGCATCGCTGATCTCCGATGCCAGACCGCCTAATGCGCGCAAACCCTCTACATCGGGAATCGTCTCGATGTCGAACACCAGCACAGGGATCACAGCAATGCATCCTTGCCGACGCCGCGCGCGAGCATCGCGCGCCTTAGTCTGATCAGGCCATCCTGCTGTATCTGTCGGACTCTCTCTCTCGTCACTCCCATCTCCTCGGCAAGTTCTTCCAGTGTGGCCGGGCTGCCGTTATCGATGCCGAAACGGCGCATGATGACCTGCCGCTGCTTGGCAGGAATGATGCTCAGCCAGTGGCGCACGAGCGTAATCATCTCATGATGAACGGCATCCGCCTCCGGCCCCTGCTGAGCGCCATCGGCGAGGACATCGAGCAGGCTGGAATTCGGATCACCCTCGATGGGCGTGTCCAGCGACGTGACATGATCGGCCATGCCCAGTGTCTCCCGCACCTCATCGACGCTGCGCTCGACAAGATGCGCGATATCCTCCAACCGGGCATCATGGCCGTCGGACAGACGGGATTCGAGGTGGTACTTGGCTTTCAGCACCAGATTGAGCTCTCGTATCCGGTGCACCGGCAAGCGGATGGTGCGCGCCTGATTCATGATCGCGCGCTCTATGCTCTGGCGTATCCACCAGGTCGCATAGGTCGAGAACCGAAATCCGCGTTCCGGCTCGAACTTGCTGATCGCATGCATCAGACCGAGATTCCCCTCTTCGATCAGATCAAGCAAGGTGACGCCGCGATTGATGTAGTGCTTGGCAATCGACACCACCAGCCTGAGATTGTGCTCGATCATGATCTGGCGAGCGCCGAATTCGCCCTGCTTGGCGAGCGTCGCGAAGTGCACTTCCTGCTCCTGAGTGAGCAAGGGACGCAGGCCGATCTGGCTCAGGTAGCGCTGAGTGGCATCGCCCGACAACTCGGCTTGCAACAGCGTGCGAAACTCCTGAATGGCCTCTTCATCAAGAGGAATCTCCGCATCCTCCGATGCCGGATCGACGGGCAATCCTTCGGTCTCTTCCCGCTCAGGCTCATCGGGCGCATCGGGCTGATCGAAGGAGTCGCTCATTTGGCTATCGGCCGGGCAGCATGCCCACTGGATCGACCGGCTTGCCCAGCTGCCGGATCTCGAAGTGAAGTTTGACGGTATCGGCATCCGTATCGCCCATCTCGGCAATACGCTGTCCCCTGGCGACTGTTTGACCTTCCTTGACCAGTATGGTTTTGTTGTGCGCATACGCAGACACCAGACCGTCACCATGATCGAGGATCACGAGGTTGCCATAGCCGCGCATGTTTTTCGCGTACAGAACCGTGCCATCGCCGGCGGCCATCACGGGCTGCCCGGCCTGACCGGCAATGTCGATGCCCTTGCGGCTGGGATCGAAGCTGCTGACGATGCGGCCTTCGGTCGGCCAGATGAACTTGCCACCGGTGGCAGCTTCGGGCTTTTTAGGCGTTTCCAGCGAACGGGCGGGCGACGGCTCGCCCCGCTGAATGTCCGCCCATGCCTGGTCGGTGTACGCCACCTTGTTGCCGAGCGGCCCTGTCTTGAGGCCGGAAACGCCTGTCGGAGAGGAGCCGGCACTGGCAGGCTTCGCATCCAGCGGCTTGCTCTCCAGCCCAGTGTCCATCGGCACCGAGGCCAGCTGCGTGCCCTCGGCGGGCGCAACGCGCAGCACTTGCCCCACCTTGATGTCATTCGGATTGGACAGGCTGTTCCAGTCGCTGATGTCGCGCACGGTCTGGCTGAACTGCTGGGCTATCTTGCGCAGCGTATCGCCTTTTTTCACAGTGTAGAAACCGGGGGCATCGGGAACCGCAGCGGCCTGCGTGTTCTGGTCTTTCTGCTCTTTCGCTTTTTGCTGGCTGCGTGTCGCCGTGCGATCGTCAATCGGCGCGTGCGAGGGCATCTCGGCGCACGCGCCAAGCAGCAACAGCATCAGGCCAGAGATCAGTCGTTTCTGCATGGTTTGCATCGTATCCGGAATCATTCACTTATGCCGGGAAATACGCCGAGCGGGATCAACCGAATGTGCCCGGCCGCAGGGGCACGAAGTGGCAGCGCTCCAGCGTCTCGGTGGTCCATTCGTTCCGCCTGAGCCGACGGATCAGTCTTAGTACCTGATTCTTTGCGCCGACCGGCGCCACCAGCCTGCCGCCCACCGCCATCTGGTCGAGCAATGCCTGCGGCACTTCCAGCCCTGCCGCTGCCAGAATGATGCCATCGAATGGCGCAATTTGCGGAAATCCCAGCATACCATCGCCGTAGTGCAACCTGAGGTTGGGTATCAGCAGCGGACGCAGATTATTGCGGGCCTGTTCATGCAGCGGGCGTATGCGCTCTATCGAATAGACCTGCTCGGCCACCTGGGCCAGCACCGCCGCCTGATAGCCGCAGCCGGTGCCAATCTCGAGCACGCGCGACATCTTTCCCTCGATGCCATCACGCATGACCTCGATCATCCGAGCGACGATGTAGGGCTGGGAAATCGTCTGATGGTAGCCAATCGGCAGCGAGGCGTCGATGTAGGCCTGACTGGCCAGCCCCGGCTCGACAAACAAATGCCGGGGCACGGCTTCCATCGCGGCCAGCACCTTTGCATCGGCAATGCCCTGCTGGGACAAACGCTGAACCATCGCGCGGCGAACCGCATCGGACACCAGTGGCGAATTGACCGCGCGAGTCTCGGCCACCGGCAGCGGCGCAGACTTTGGCAAGGCATGGGTTGACGCAGGCGACGCGGCGGAACCGGGGGCCGGGCGAGCGGATGGCTGTGATGTCGGCGATGCCAGTGATACCTGCGATGCCGACGATGTCTGAGGCGCATGCTGAGCCGCATTTCGAGTAGCGGTCTGCAAGCTGTTCTGCCGCGGTGCGGCGCTGGCGCGCTTGCGATCCGCGCCGCCCGCCAGCTGATCCAGCGTCAGCGGGAAACGTTTTTTCGGTGGCTCAGTGTCCTTGCTCATGGGATCACTTGTTTCAGGCGTTCGAGCTGCGCCGGGTGCGTCAGATCGACCTGCAGCGGGGTGACCGATATCCAGCCATGGTCGGTCGCATGAAAATCCGTGCCCTCGCTGGCCTCCTTGGCTTTGCCGACCGGGCCTATCCAGAAAATCTCGTTGCCATGCGGATCACGGCTCTTGATGACGGGCTCGGACTCGTGTCGCTTGCCCAGCCGGGTGGGCACGACCTTTTGCAGCTCGGCGTAGGGGCGGTTGGGAATGTTGACGTTCAGCAGAAAGGGACGAGACAGATTGTCCAGCCGGCGCATGACGAAATCGCGCGCCGCATCCGCCGCATCATCGATATGCGCCCAGCCGTGCTCGACCTGAGAGAAGGCGATCGCCGGTATCCCGAACAGGAAACCCTCGGTGGCGGCAGCCACCGTGCCCGAGTACAGCGTGTCGTCGCCCATGTTCTGCCCCTGATTGATGCCGGACACGACCAGATCTGGCCGCTCATCGAGCATGCCGGTCAGCGCGATATGCACGCAATCGCTGGGCGTGCCATTGATCGAATAAAAACCATTGGCGGCTCTCATCACCCGCAGCGGGCGGTCCAGTGTCAGGGAATTCGACGAACCGGAACGGTTGCTGTCGGGAGCAACCACCACGATGTCGGCGACTTTGGCCAGACGGTCCGCCAGCGCATTGATGCCGGGCGCCAGATAGCCGTCGTCATTACTGATGAGGATTTTCATGGGGCGGATTTTACCCGAACGCAGGCAGCTGAAATTTCAGGTTTGAGAGCGATCAATGTCATTGCGGCGATAGAGGCGATTATGTGGCGTTCACCCCGCATTTTTGCGGGGTTGCCCCCGGCAATCTCAAGCACTTGGCGGTTTCATCGACACAGCGGCGCCAGCACCGCGATCGTGCTCAGTCGGCAGCGCCGGACGGGTCTTCCGGTGAAGGCTGCGGGCGCTGCAGGAAAGCCTGCACCGTGGCCAGCTCGCGGCTGCGCGAGAACGGCGGCAAGCTCTGCCAGATGCGACGACCATAGGGCTTGGCAATCAGCCGGGGATCGCAGATCATCAGCACGCCCCGGTCGCGTTCATCGCGGATCAGGCGCCCGGCGCCCTGCTTCAGGCTGATGATCGCTTCAGGCAGCTGATGGTGCATGAAGCCGCTCAGCCCGCGCGTCTCCATATCGGCAATGCGCGCGGCCAGTACCGGATCATCGGGTGGCGCAAACGGCAGCTTGTCGATGATGACCACCGACAGCGCATCGCCGCGCACATCCACGCCCTCCCAAAAACTCTGGCTGCCGATCAGCACTGCATTGCCCGCAGCGCGAAAGCGCGACAGCAGCTCGGTGCGACCCAGTTCGCCCTGCACCAGCAACGGCCAGGGCAGCTGGCGCTCATCGAACGCTGCGCGCAGCAGCTCGGCGGCTCGTCTCACCGCACGCAGCGTCGTGCACAAAAGAAATGCGCGACCACCCGCAGCTTCAATCACGGGCAGCGCTGCTTCGACGACGGCATCGGTATATCCGGGCGAGTTGGGCGATGGCAGATCGGAGGGCACATACAGCAAGGCCTGATTCGGATAGTCGAACGGGCTTGGCCACGACAGAGCCGGTTCGCCGGTCAGTCCGAGCTGGGCGCTGTAGTGACTGAAATCGTTCTTCACGGCCAATGTGGCCGAGGTAAAGATCCATGCGCGTGGCGGGCCTTCGCGCTGTTTGCTGAACACCGGAGCGATCGACAGCGGCGTCTGATGAAGCTGCAGCGATTGCGAAAACGCCTCGACCCACAGCACTTTGGCGGCACGCTGTTCAGGGTCTTGCAGCGGTGTCCAGGCCTCCAGCCGCGCTCCCAGCTCGATTGCACGCACGCGGCATTGCTCGATCGTCTCTGCACGCTCTGCCTGCGAGGCCAGCACTTCGGTCATTTGCGAGAGCATCGCTTTCAGGTGCTCCAGCGCCGGGAAGAAAGGGCTGCTGTCGGCGATCTGCTCGCGCGCGAGCTTGATGCCCTCTGCCGGAAACGCCAGCCGCAGATCGCGCACGGCCTTCTCGACCGGTGCGATGGTCGCCGCCCAGTCGGCCCCATCCCGCGCATGCGACAGTCCTTCGGCCAGCACATCGCGGCACAGCTCCATGATCTGCGAGGTGGAGACGGTCTCACCGAAAAACATGGTCGCCGTATCGGGCAGCTGATGCGCTTCATCGAAGATCACGGTGTTCGCGCTGGGGAGCAGCTCGGCCACGCCGGTGTCCTTGAGCGCGACATCGGCAAAGAACAAGTGATGATTGACGACGACGACATCCGCCTGCTGCGCTTCCTTGCGCGCTTTCATCACGAAGCAATCCTGATAGTGCGCGCATTCGGCGCCCAGACAGTTGTCGCGGGTGGATGTCACCAGATTCCAGATCAGCGCAGTTTCCGGCACGCGTGACAGCTCGGACTTGTCGCCGGTGGACGTGGTCTTGGCAAAGCGCGCGATCTCGCGCAGGTAGCCGACATCTTCGCGCGCGGTCAGACGGCCGTTTTGCTGCGTGCGCTCCAGATGGAAGTGGCACAGATAATTCGCCCTGCCCTTGAGCAAGGCGACGGTGACGGGCGCATTCAGCGCCTTGCGCACGACAGGTATATCGCGCAGGAATAGCTGGTCTTGCAGGTTCTTGGTGCCTGTGGACACAATGACCTTGCCGCCCCAGAGCAAGGCCGGCACCAGATACGCGAACGTTTTGCCGGTGCCCGTGCCCGCCTCGGCGAGCAAGGTGCCGCGCCGGGCGATGGCATCAGCCACCGCGCGCGCCATGTCAGTCTGCGACTGGCGCGGACGAAAGCCCTCGATACCCGTGGCGAGCACGCCGCTGCCGGAAAAAAGCTCATCGACCTCGGCATCGTGTTCACCGGGCTCGCGGGCTGCGGGGGTGTTGTTGCGGGGCTCAGTCAAAAATCAGTCCGGAAAAACAGCCTGCCGGCCAGCGCAAAGCTCCGGGCCAGACATGAAAAAAATTTACGCAGGAATATCCGGCACCAGCTGCATTTTCAGCTGAAGGATATGGTCTTTTAATTGCAGCTTGCGCTTTTTCAGGCGCTGCAGCTGCAGCGCATCCGCCGTCGGAGAGGCCGCCAACAGCGCGATGGCCGCATCGAGATCGCGGTGCTCGATTTCCAGCTCGATCACGCGAGCGCGAACCTGTCCCGCATCCATTACGGCTTTTCAGGCGAATCTGCCGGGTCTGACGGATTGCCGCCGTCGCGCGTCGCGCCCGTGATCGGAATCGACGGCCGATCGAGAGGCTGCGCGGCCCGCCCCTGACGTTCGGCAATCACGCGATCTCTTTCGGCTGCTTTTTCCTTTCGCAGAAAGGCATTCGCCTCGACCTCAACCTTGCGAATGTTAGACAGCGCGATACGCCGGGTGTCCTTTGCCTCCGACAGACAGCTGGCGGTAAAGAATTTGTCATAACAGCGAATGCGTTCTGAAGAGAATGTCTGTTCAGCCTCTCGGCGTGCGGGATCCGCGTCGGCAAGCGCCTCCCTGGCCGAAGCGACTGATGCAATCGAACCCGGCGGGTAGCGCTTGACCAGCGCCTGCTCCAGTGTCCCGGCGTGCACGGCCAGCGGCAGCGTCGATGCCATCATCAGACCCATCATCAGGGCCATCATCATCGCCCCCTGCACCTGGCGCAGCGAGCGCGAAGCAGAAGTTGCACAGATCAAAGGGTTCATCGTCATTGCACTTTCATTCATCGGATTGCTACGCAAGCCGTCGATCAAACGGGCAAACACTACACTGAGCACTGAGCACTGAGCATTCAGGTCATCGAGCCGACCGCCTGCCGCCGCAGGCTCTCTTTATATTCGAGCGACTGCATCTCGGTGATACGGGACACCGTGCGATGAAACTCATTCGACATCACGCCCTCGGTGTACAGCTGGTCCGGCGCGACGGCTGCCGAGATGATCAGTTTCACGCGGTGATCGTAGAGCACGTCAATCAGCCAGGTGAAGCGGCGCGCCTCCGAGGCCATCTCCGCAGTCATGCGCGGCACATCGGACAGGATCACGGTATGAAAACGGCTGGCGATGTCGAGATAATCATTTTGCGAGCGCGGTCCGCCGCACAGGGTCGCGAAATCAAACCAGATCACGCCGCCCGCGCGACGCACACAGCGTATCTCCCGTGATTCTATCTTGATTCTCGGCTCCTGCTCCCCGGCCTCCGCGATCGACACAAACGCATGCAGCAAGGCACTGTCCGCAGCCGAGCCCAGCGGCGTCTGGTATGCGTCGACCCGTTCCATCACGCGACGGCGATAATCGGTGCCGGCATCGACATTCAGCACATCCAGCTTTTCCTTGAGCAATGCGATGGCCGGCAGCATGCGGTCACGATGCAAGCCATCCGGATACAGGCCGTCTGGCGCATAGTTCGATGTCATCACGAAACTCACTCCCTGCTCGAACAAGGCCTTGAGCAGGTTGTAGAGAATCATTGCATCGGCAATGTCAGACACATGGAATTCGTCGAAGCAGATCAGCCGGTAGCGGCGCGCAATCTTGCGCGCCACGATGTCGAGCGGATTTTCGACATTTTTTTCATCGTCCAGTGCACGGTGAACTTCGCGCATGAACTCATGGAAATGCAGCCGCGTCTTGCGCCTGACCGGAATCACCGCGTAGAAACTGTCCATCAGAAAGGACTTCCCGCGGCCGACACCTCCCCACAGATACACCCCTCTGGGAGGATCGGGATGAATGATCATGCGGCGCAATTTCGACGAGCGCCGCGACATATAGGCGCCCCACTCGTCAAACGCACGCTGCAGACGGTCTACTGCGGCCAGCTGCGCCGGATCTGACTGATAGCCCCGGTCTGCCAGGGTCTTTTCGTAAAATTCCTGAACATTCATTAGCACGTTCGCCGCTACAGCGGCGTCATGTCAACCACGACTTTCGACGGATACGTGGCCCGGCCAGAGGACAACGGAAAACCGAAACCCAGCGATATGCCGACGCCGCTGTAGCCACCGAAACCGCCGCCCATGCCCACGCCGACGCGCGTTGCGCCGGGCACGCCGCTGCCACCGCGGCGGAAGACGACTTCCGAGGTGCGATAAGCTTCCTTGTTGCAGACCACGCGCAAGTCGCCCTGCGGCTCGCCCACCTGCACCGAACCCGGTGTGGTGACCGTCCATTTGCCGGCGGCGGTCTCGACCTCGCACAGCGCATCCTGCAACGGCTGCGAGCGCGCAGTGGTGAGTATCTCGATGCGGCCGTCAGCCGGCGTCGTGCTTGCGCACGAGACCAGCAAGGCAATCAGAGGAAGACATATCCACGATCTCAAGCAAAGGCTCCTGTCAGGCAGGAAGATCGTCACCGCACTGCGCGAGACGCTGTCTGGTCAGCTGGCATGACAGCGCTCCACGCAGGCGCCCGTCAGAAATTCAGCGCGCGCTTGTCCACCGCCAGCGCCGCTTCCTTGGTGGCCTCCGACAGCGTCGGATGCGCATGGCAGATACGGGCAATGTCCTCGGCCGATGCGCGGAATTCCATCGCCACCACGGCTTCGGAAATCAGCTCGGAAGCCATCGGCCCGACGATATGCACGCCAAGGATTTCGTCCGTGGTCGCGTCAGCCAGCACTTTGACCATGCCGGAAGTATCGCCAAGAGCGCGCGCGCGCCCATTCGCCAGAAACGGGAACGAACCGGCCTTGTAAGCGACGCCATCCGACTTCAGCTGCTGCTCGGTCCGGCCGACCCACGAAATTTCAGGCGACGTGTAAATGACCCACGGAATCGTCGCAAAGTTCACATGACCATGCTGGCCGGCGATGCGCTCGGCGACCGCAACACCCTCTTCCTCGGCCTTGTGCGCGAGCATGGGGCCGCGCACGACGTCGCCCACTGCCCACACATTCGGCAAATTCGTGCGGCAATCGTTGTCCACCACGATAAAGCCACGCTCGTCGAGCTGCAGGCCCACCGCTTCAGCCTGCAATCCAATCGTGTTCGGCACGCGACCGATGGACACGATCAGCTTGTCGAAGCTCGCCTTGTGCGACTCGCCCTTCGCATCGGTGTAGGCGACGCTCACGTCCTTGCCCGTGCTGATCTCGCCGATCTTCACGCCCATCTGAATATCCAGACCCTGTTTGGCAAAGAGCTTGTGCGCTTCTTTCGCGATAGTCTCGTCGGCGGCGCCGAGGAAGACCGGCAGCGCCTCGAGCACGGTGACTTCCGCGCCAAGACGGCGCCAGACGCTGCCCATCTCCAGACCGATCACACCTGCGCCGATCACGCCGAGTTTTTTGGGAACGGTGTCGATGGCCAGCGCGCCCGTGTTCGACAAAATCAGCTTCTCGTCGAAAGGCAGATTCGGCAGCGCCCGCGGATTCGAGCCTGTGGCAACGATCACGTGCTTGGCTGTCAGCGTTTCCGATGAAGCGCCGCTGACCTGAATGTCGTAGGCGCCGTCAGCGGCTTTCGCGAATGAGCCCCGGCCATGAAAGAACGTGACCTTGTTTTTCTTGAACAGGTACAGGATGCCGTCATTGTTTTGTTTGACCACGCCATCCTTGCGACCGAGCATCTGCGCGAGATTGAGCTTGACGCCTTTGACGTCGATGCCATGCTCGGCAAAACCGTGGTTCGCATGCTCGAAGTGCTCGGAAGACTGCAGCATCGCCTTGGACGGAATGCAGCCGACATTGGTGCAGGTGCCGCCCGGCGCGGGGCCGCCCTTGTCGTTTTTCCATTCGTCGATGCAGGCGACCGAGAAACCCAGCTGCGCTGCACGTATCGCGGCGACGTAGCCGCCCGGGCCACCGCCAATGACGACGACATCAAATTGCTTGGACATCGCGCGCCCCCTTACAGATCAAGCAGCAGGCGGGCCGGATCTTCCAGCGCCTCTTTCATCGCCACCAGACCGAGCACCGCCTCGCGGCCATCGATCAGGCGATGGTCGTACGACATCGCCAGATAGTTCATCGGACGGATCACAATCTGGCCGTTTTCGACCACCGCACGGTCCTTGGTCGCGTGCACGCCGAGGATCGCGGACTGTGGCGGGTTGATGATCGGCGTCGACAGCATCGAGCCGAACACGCCACCGTTGGAGATCGAGAAGGTGCCGCCGGTCAGTTCATCCAGCGTCAGCTTGCCATCCCTGGCTTTTTGACCGTATTCACCAATTTTCTTTTCGATCTCGGCAATCGACATCTGATCGACATTGCGCAGGATGGGAACCACCAGACCGCGTGGCGAGCCGACCGCGATGCCGATGTCGAAATAACCGTGATAGACCACGTCATTGCCATCGATAGACGCATTCAGGACCGGGTATTTCTTCAGTGCGGCGACAGCGGCTTTCACGAAGAAGGACATGAAGCCCATCTTCACGCCATGCTCTTTCTCGAACTTGTCTTTGTATTTGTTGCGCAGGTCCATGACCGGCTGCATGTTCACTTCATTGAAGGTGGTCAGGATCGCGTTCGTCGCCTGCGATTCCAGCAGACGCTCGGCGATACGCGCGCGCAGGCGGCTCATCGGCACGCGCTGCTCGGGACGATCGCCCAGATCGATCGAGACCGGCGCTGCAACGGCAGGCAGCGAGGCCTTCGGTGCTGCGGACGCCGCTGCAGGCGCAGCCGGCTTGTTCAGCGCATTGATCACATCGCCCTTGGTCACACGGCCATCGCGTCCGGTGCCCGTTACGGCATCGGCCGACATCTTGTTCTCGGCCAGCATTTTTGCAGCGGCGGGCATCGCGATCGCGCCACCGGCGGGTGCAGCAGCAGACGCCGGCGCGGCCTTGGCCGCACTAGCCGCAGGTGCAGCAGCGGCGGCAGGTGCCGGGGCCGCTGCGGCAGCGGAGGCTGTCGCTTCGGTGTCAATCCGCGCAATGATTTCACCGGCGACGACCGTGCTGCCATCGCCCTTGATGATCTCGACGATCACGCCCTGCGCCGGTGCGGGCAGTTCCAGCACGACTTTGTCGGTTTCGATATCGATCAGGTTTTCGTCGCGGGCCACTGCCTCGCCGACTTTCTTGTGCCACTGCAGCAGCGTCGCTTCTGCGACGGACTCCGATAGCTGGGGTACCTGGACTTCCAGAATTGCCATTTCACTCTCCGTTTCGGTTTGTTCGCACGATGCGCCGGCTTCCGGCGCATCGCGGGGTCTTTATTTGGTCAGGATGAAGCCCTTGAGCTTCGAGAATGCGGTATCGATCAGCGCCTTTTGCTGCGCATAGTGCTTGTCGTAATAACCGACAGCCGGCGATGCGCTCGCAGGGCGACCTGCATAGGCCAGCTTCTGGCCTTCGTTCAGGTTCTCGAAAATGTTGTGCTGGATCTGGAACCACGCTCCCTGATTCTGCGGCTCGTCCTGCACCCAGACCAGCTCATTGAAGTTCGGGAAAGCCTTCAGCTCGGCCGCGAACGCCTTGTGCGGGAACGGATACAGCTGCTCGACGCGGATGATCGCGACATCGCTGGCGTTGCGCTCCTTGCGCGCATTGACGAGGTCGTAATACACCTTGCCCGAGCAGGCCAGCACGCGCTTGACCTTCTTCGCATCGATGGCAGCATCGACCTCGCCGATCACGGTCTGGAACGAGCCCTTGACCAGATCGGACAGCGGCGAGCCCGCCTCCTTGTTGCGCAGCAGGGATTTCGGCGTGAAGATCACCAGCGGCTTGCGGAACAGGCGGATCATCTGACGGCGCAGCAGATGGAAAATCTGCGCGCCCGTAGTCGGCTGCACCACTTGCATGTTGTTGTCGGCGCTGAGCTGCAGGAAGCGCTCGATACGCGCCGATGAATGCTCCGGGCCCTGCCCTTCGTAACCATGCGGCAGCATCATCACCAGACCCGAGGCACGGCCCCACTTCACTTCACCGGAGCTGATGAACTGGTCGATCACGACCTGCGCGCCATTGGCGAAATCACCGAACTGCGCTTCCCAGATGGTCAGCGTGTTCGGCTCGGCGGTGGAATAACCATATTCAAACGCCAGCACCGCCTCTTCGGACAGCACCGAGTCGATCACCGTGAACGGCGCCTGCTGATCCGACACATGCTGCAGCGGTATGTAGCTGC
>JACCDH011021400.1_pt1 | contig 32178 bp, 43 predicted proteins | sample 7442481 | NCBI WGS metagenome assembly JACCDH01 (sample SAMN15323433, study PRJNA562643) | freshwater metagenome | isolation source: river surface water | place: USA:Blue River Watershed | collected 2017-08-15
CAAGAGCTATACGACAAGGTTCTAGGTGCTTACGACAACGACGAGGAACGTGTACTCACTAACGCCCGTCTCCTGTGGCTACGACGCAAAGAGGAAGACGTATGGTACCCGCCAAATCAAAGATAAGGCAGAAAGGTAAGCAACCTAAAGCCTTTCTGTTCTGCCAAAAGCCTAAGTGTGGAAAGGAGATATCTGCGAGTAGACGGTCTGATGCAAAGTACTGTAGTCAATCTTGTCGTGCTGCGGCAGAAAAAGCTAGGTACTGCAAAAGAAATCCAGAGTACGTAAAGAGACAAAGGAGGCTGTCTTGTGAGATCAAACATACTTTAACGTATGGTCACACGGACTTCATAGATAACCCAATGGGAAACCCTAACGATAAGTTTAGAAAAGCAAGAGCGATGGGCTATCGTTCTGGTCTAGAAGTTTCTGTGGCAAGACAACTAGAAAAGGCGGGGATTGCTTTTGAATATGAAACGACAAGGATTAAGTATAGAGTTGACGAGGTAAGGTCTTACAAACCGGACTATGTGTTACCTAACGGGATCATTGTCGAAACCAAGGGTAGGTTCGTAGCTGCTGACCGTAAGAAACATCTTCTGATCCGTAAGCAGCATCCAGAGCTTGACATTCGCTTTGTCTTCTCTAATAGTAAGGCTAAGCTAAGTAAAGCGTCTAAGACTACTTACGCTGCATGGTGCATCAAACACGGCTTCCTCTACGCCGACAAGGAGATACCGTTAGAATGGCTAACGAAGTAAAAGTCCACAGGATCATTGAGGGTCCGTTCGAGAGCGACGACGAGGATGAAGTTTGGATGCTTTGCCTTGCGGAAGAAGATGGAGAGCTTACGGAGATTGAAGTCTACTTCGACACCTTCGACGAAGCTTACGCTTTCAAGCACCACTTCACCAAGAGTATCGAACCCATCATCCTAGCTAACGACACAGGGGATCACTAAACATGAAAACTCACCTCGTCATTGGCGACCCCCACGCCCACCCTGACTACTCTAACGCACGGGCTGATTGGTTGGGTAAGCTGATCTTGGACCTCAAGCCTGATGTTGTCGTCAACATGGGAGACACTGCGGACCTAGCGTCCATGTCCTCATTCGACAAAGGAAAGGCATCCTTTCACGGGCGTAACTACCAGAAGGACATTGAGGCCCACCTAGACTTCCAAGATCGTATGTGGCACCCCATCAAGAAGGCGAAGCGTAAGCTACCTCATCGTGTCGTCCTTGAGGGTAACCACGAGAACCGCATCAAGAAGGCTATCCAGTATTCCCCTGAACTTGAGGGTGATCGCTTCGGGGTCTCGTTCAAGAACCTAGCCTTCGAAGACTACTACGATTCTGTTGTCGAATACGATGCGTCTACCCCCGGTGTGATTAACCTAGACGGGATCGACTACTGCCACTACGCTGTCTCAGGTGTATCTGGTCGGGCTTTGTCGTCAATCCACCACGGGTATGACCTTACGGTTAAACGTCACACCTCGACCACCGTAGGCCACAGCCATCTGTTTGACTACCATGTGAACCGTGATAGTAGTGGACGTGTTAGGATGGGTCTTGTGGCTGGTGTTTACCAAGACTATCGTAGCCCTTGGGCAGGTGACATTAACTCGTTCTGGACCGCTGGTGTAGCTATCTGTCGTAACGTAGAGGACGGTGTGTACGACTTTCAATGGTTGAGTATCGACACAATGAAGAGAGAGTACTCGTAATGTTTGACTTGGAGAGCAAACTTAATGCCCTGATAGAAAACTATGGGCTTGCATTACTCCTTGAACAGAACGATATCTCTGAGTATGTTGTCGTCTTGTTTCTTGTCGAAGAGGGTTACATTGACCTAGCCGACTACTTCAACCTTGATGCTGAACTGAAAGAATGGAAGAGGATCGAAGAATGATTAGTGGTGAGGATATCGAAGCGTTCTTGGATGAAAAGCGTAGGAGTGAGCTTACGTTTAATGTCTACCAGAAAGCTGCACGACGTACGGCCATCTACAAGGACAAGATCATCTACCCAGCGTTGGGTCTGTGTGGTGAGTCTGGTGAGGTAGCCGAGAAGATCAAGAAGTACCTCCGTGACGGAGTTATGAACGACAAAGAAGTGGCTAAGGAGCTTGGTGATGTGCTCTGGTACATTGCGAACCTAGCCGAAGACCTTGGGTACGACCTAGCTGAAATCGCGGATATGAACCTTGAGAAGCTAGCAGATCGTGCCAATCGAAACGTAATCAAAGGAAGCGGAGACAACCGATAATGAGCAACTACTTGCCTACAGACTACCAAGCCTTCATTCATACTTCGCGGTATGCACGTTGGCTTGAAGAAGAGAACCGCCGTGAGACTTGGAGTGAAACTGTCTCTCGCTACATGACTAAGGTTGTCGTTCCGAAGACCCGTGATGAGATTGTTGTCGGTGACATTGAAGAGGCTATCCTTGGCCTTGAGATCATGCCTTCGATGCGGGCGCTTATGACTGCTGGTCCTGCCTTGGATCGTGATAACACCGCTGGCTACAACTGCAGCTACCTCCCGGTGGACGACCCCAAGTCCTTCGACGAAGCTATGTTCATCCTGCTCTGTGGCACTGGCGTAGGCTTCTCCGTGGAGCGTCAATACGTCTCTAAGCTTCCTGAGGTTCCCGACCAACTCTTCGTTGCTGAGGATGTTATCGTAGTCCATGACAGCAAAGAGGGCTGGGCTAAGTCCTTCCGTAAGCTGGTGGCTATGCTCTACGCAGGGGAAATCCCTACGTGGGATACCTCGAAGGTCCGTAAGGCTGGTGCTAAGTTGAAGACCTTTGGTGGTCGTGCCTCTGGTCCTGCACCTCTGGAAGACCTCTTCCGCTTCACCGTGGCTATGTTCAAGGGTGCTCAGGGGCGTAAGCTCTCGTCCATTGAATGCCATGACCTGATGTGTAAGATTGGTGAAGTTGTCGTTGTGGGTGGTGTACGCCGCTCTGCCATGATCTCTTTGTCGAACCTGTCGGACGACCGTATGCGTCATGCTAAGTCTGGCAACTGGTGGGAAGGCCAAGGTCAACGTGCTCTGGCTAACAACTCCGTGGCATACACTGAGAAGCCCGACATGGAAACCTTCATGCGTGAGTGGCTCTCTCTTGTCGAATCCAAGTCTGGTGAACGTGGTATCTTCTCGCGTCCAGCCAGCAAGAAGCAAGCTAACAAAAGTGGACGACGCAATGCAGACTATGACTTCGGTACTAACCCGTGCAGTGAGATCATTCTTCGCCCGTATCAGTTCTGCAATCTCACGGAAGTCGTGGTCAGAGCTACGGATACACTTGAGGACTTGGAGCGGAAAGTAACTCTGGCTACGATCCTTGGTACCATCCAAAGCACCTACACACACTTCCCCTATCTGCGTAAGATTTGGCAGAAGAACACTGAGGAAGAGCGTCTCTTGGGTGTGTCGTTAACTGGCATCATGGATAATAAACTCCTCGGGCCTACCAACGCAGGTCTCGACAAAACCCTCAAGAGGCTCAAAGATGTCGCTGTTGCTACTAACACTGAGTGGGCTGAGCGTCTTGGCATCCCTGCTTCTGCTGCTATTACTTGCGTTAAACCGTCTGGAACGGTATCTCAACTGGTCGACTCCGCTTCTGGTATTCATGCTCGTCACTCAGCCTATTATATTCGGACTGTTCGTGGCGACAACAAAGACCCTCTGACGCAGTTCATGAAGGATCAGGGTATCCCTAACGAACCTTGCGTTATGAAGCCTGAGACGACAACGGTGTTTAGCTTCCCACAGAAGTCCCCTCAGGGTGCCATCACTCGTAACGACATGACCGCTATTGAACAGTTGTCGTTGTGGCTTACGTATCAGCGTAATTGGTGCGAACATAAACCGTCTGTGACTGTTACCGTACGGGATCACGAATGGCTGGAAGTTGGTGCTTGGGTCTACAAGTACTTCGATGAAGTCTCTGGTGTATCATTTTTGCCACACTCGGACCATACCTACCAACAGGCACCCTATCAGGATTGCAGTGAACGTGAATACCTTGACGCTCTTGCCCTGATGCCTGAACGGATTGATTGGACTAAGCTGAGTGACTACGAGAAGGAAGACATGACCAAGAGTTCCCAGACGTTTGCTTGTAGCTCTGGTGTCTGTGAGATTGTTGACTTAACCTAAGGAGAAATAATATGACTAAAGGTGAATATCGCGTTGGTATCAACTTCAACCCGTCTAATGACGACATGGTTGGTAAGATCAAACGTCAGGCCGCAGACCTAATCGACCTGATTGAGACTATCCCTGTTGATGTTGAGGAGCGCATCAGGCTCAAAGCTCTTGCTCAGACTGAGGTTGAAAGTGCAGCAATGTGGGCTGTTAAAGCAGCTACAAAGACCTAACCTAAGTTAACACATCCTGAGCATGATGTTAAAAAACTGCTCATTTGTTAACACGAGCGTTCACTACGCTGCACTAAAGGAACGACACAATGCCTGCACTCTATCCTTTTCTAGACTTCCTCATGCTAGGTATCCTAGTCTTTGTCGCCTATAAAATCATCAAGTTGGATTAAGTAAATGTTAGAGAAGCCACGGGGTAAGCGGACGACAAAGTATAAGGGAGCACCCGAGGAGGCTACGTCTCGTACGGTAAGCCTAGTTCCCATGAACGACAATCAGAAGCTTTACATTGACGCCCTCAGTAGCCACCAACAGATCATCGTCTTAGGTCCGTCTGGTACAGGTAAGACTTACATTGCAGCATCGTACGCAGCGAATCTGTACATTCTCCGTAAGATCGACAAGATCATTATCACTCGCCCTGCAGTATCTGTCGGCAAGTCCTTGGGTGCTCTACCGGGTGACATTGGAGAGAAGTTTAGTCCTTGGCTGTCACCAGTGTTGTCGGTCCTTGAGGAGCAGTTGGGTAAGGGTGTCGTCGAAACTGGGATCAAGAACGGTAACATTCAGATGGCCCCATTGGAGTACATGCGTGGCAGTTCCTTCAAGGATGCGTTTGTACTAGCCGACGAGTGTCAGAACCTAGATGTGGCTCAGTTCAAGATGTTGGTTACCCGTATTGGCGACAACTGCAGATTGGTGATGAACGGTGATATCCGTCAGTCTGACATCAAGGAACAGTCAGGCCTGTCTAAGGCGATACACTTGGCTAAGAAGTACAGCATAGATGCCTGTGTCGTTGAGTTTGGTATTGACGACGTGGTACGTTCTGATATATGCCGACAGTGGTTGGAAGCTTTCTACAAGGAGAATCTCTAAGATGGCTAAATGGAAAGTTGCAGAGGAAGACGAAGGGTACGACCTTAGTGAGCACATGGAAGACGTAGATAACGTCAATAGCCCTGACCATTACAACACAGGGTCCATTGAGTGCATTGAGTACCTTCAGGACAATATGTCTTGGGAAGGCTTTACGGGATACCTTGAGGGTAACTGCAAGAAGTACCTGCACCGTTGGCGCTACAAGGCAAAGCCTCTGGAAGACCTCAAGAAGGCACGTTGGTACCTTGATCGTCTGATCGAAGAGCTAGAGGGTCCAGATGAGTGACGTAATCATGTACGGTTCTATCTTCTTCGTAGCCTTCGTAGTCGTCTTTCTCTGGGTTCTTAGCGAAGGAGACTAATGCAAAACAAAAGGGGAGCTTAACGGCTCCCCTTAAGTCATTCTAGAGTGTAACGTAGGTTACGGTTTCTTGCGCTTCTTGTTCATGTCGTTAAGTTTTTCTCCCATCGCCCGAATGCTCATGTCAGCACCAGCTTTGATAGCCCAAGGAGCGGCAGGGCGCGTACCTTTAGGCCGTGCTGCGGCTGACTTAGGGTTGTCCGAGATGTCAATAAGCCTGTTAGCGGCACCTAGAAGGGCCTTCCTCTTCATGGCGCTATCGTTACCCATAGCCCCAGCTTTACGAACTGGTTTCTTCATCTTACTTACCCTTAGCCATAGGCTTCTTAGCGGCAGGTTTAACTTTCACAGTAGCCGAAGCTTTAGCACCTGCACCAGCTTTGCCTTTAGCAGCGCCTTTAGCTTTCATACCCATCATCATTGTAGTTCTCCTTACTTCTTCTTGGGTTTACGAGCAGAGCTAAGTGCAATCGCCACAGCCTGCTTCTGGGGTTTACCTGCCTTCATCTCTTTCTTGATGTTGGCGCTGATCGTCTTCTTGCTTGAGCCTTGCTTGAGGGGCATGACCTTCTTCCTTCTGAGATTACCTGTATTCTGTGTCGTCATAGGCATTAAGATTTCCGCCCTGCGCTAGAGTTACGCTTGAAGGAACGGTTCTTCGAAGGAGCCTCAGCCTTAAGGTTACCCATACGGTTGTCACCTGTACGGTTGTTCTTGTGGGCTACGTCCTTACCGTCACCCTTCGACACCTTACCAGCCTTCTCCATCTTGCGTCGTGCAGCATTGTTCTCCGCACGTTTCTTCTTAGCTCTATCGGAGGAGTGGTAGTTCTCGTACTCAGACTTATAATCTCTAGACATCACCACTTCACCTTATCTGCCCAGTACGCTGCACTCATCTTACCCTTAGCGATGTTCTTAGCGTGACGTGCCTTAAAGGACTTCTGACGTGCCGTAGGTTCTTTATCTCCCGACACACCCTGTTGGCCAAAGCGGATAGTCTTCACTGTGTCACCTTCTTTAGCAACGACAACATGGGACTTGGTAGGGTGGCTAGGGGTCTTCTTAGGCTTGTTGAAACCTGAGACACCAGCACGTTCAAGGCGAGGGTCTTTAGCCATCTTACTTCTTCCTTGCAGTCTTTGCGGATTCCTTGAATGCTTTAGCCGTAGGAGCACCTTTAGTACCCGGCTTACGCATCTTCTCTCCCGAACCCTCAGCAATACGCTTACGCTTAGCGTTAATGTTGGCGTAAAGACCTTTAGCCATCTTACTTCTTCCTCGTGAGTATGTTAGTAAACCAACGACCAATCTCGTTAGGGCTAGGGAGGAGCCATCCTAAGATCAGGAGTAAGATGACCCACGGCTGTACTTCATTCACTGTTACTTCGTCGACACTTTCCGCAGACACTTTAGCTTCTACGGACTTAATGTCACCACTCTCGGTTCTCTGTTCGACATTCTTTGTCGTCCCGATAGTCTGGCTATTTGTCTTCCCCGCCTGAATGTTGGCTGCTACGTTTGGTCCACCTCCCTTCATAAGAGATAGAGGACTCATACCACAGCCCGTTAGCAGGCTTGCCGACAAAACAATAGCAGTCAGGTTAGCTTTAAGGTTACTGACCCAAGCCACCACCGACCACCCATGCTACTATTGACGCGATGAAGCCACCACCAATGATCCAAAGAATCTTCGACAAGCTGTTGTTTATGCTACAGACATTTCTGTCGATCTGGTCTACCTTCTGCTCAAGGAGAGCCAAACGTTTATCCATCTCAGCAATTTCCTTTTGAATGGCTTCTGCGTCCATTTCATCCCCCTAGCGATTAAGAATTAACGGTACCGAGCCTACGGACTGAACCATTCTTACGGACTACGTAAACCTCTCCGTTGACGACAACAGTGTCCCCAGCCTCAAGTTCACCACGTTCTTGTGCCGCAAGGAACTCAGCCTCAGAAGCGTAAGACTTATCAGGGTCACCAGCGATCTCCTGAATGAATGCCTGTACGTCTTGGTCGACAGAGATAGCAGGGCTAAGTTCACTTGTCCCTTGGGTTCCCGTAGGGGTTTCAGCCGGGATAGCCTCGGGGAGAGTAGCGTCAGCAACAACAACTTCACCCGTCGTCACAGGGGCTGCAGGAGCGCCACCAGAGGGCATAGTCATAGGTGCGCCAGAGGTAGGTGCCACGGCTCTCTGGGTAGCCTCTCCTGCGCGACTAGCGACAGCATTAGCATCAGAGGGACGACCAGCGGTAGGTGGAATGGTTCTGGTGTTGTTGTACTTGTCCAGCCAAAGGTTAGCGAACTCACCTGCAGTCATGTCGGCATTACCACCGTTAAGACGTACAGCCTCAGCCCCGACGATATCAACAGCCTTAGCGGTAGGGTTGCTCAAGAGCCTACTAGCTCCTGTGCCGCCTTGTTGGTGCGCGAGGTACAGTTCAGCCCCCGTAGGTTCACGACCCAAAGCTGCAGTCAACTTACGTTTGTTGTCGACAGCCAGATCAACTGCACCATCGGTGGCCTGAACGGGGTCGAACCTATCCTTAACACCGTACTGCTTAGCTGTTCCGTCGATGAACTGGAAGAGACCCCCTGCCGACGACTTAGAGTTCTTAGCGTTAGGGTTGCCTCTGGACTCAATGAATGCAGTACGCTCAAGATACCCCTGCGGCAAACCGTTCTCAGCCTCAAGGGTAGAGAAGTCGATACCAAGGGAGTCACCGATAGGTGTTGCAGAACTATTGCTCGAAGACCCACCCCCAAGCAGATCACTACCTGCACCACCTTTAACCTCGTCTTGACCAGCGCCGCCAGAAGGAACCTCAGCGCGAAGGATATCCATAGTGGATTTACCGACACCACCCAGACGACCAAGGACAGTCATCTTGTAGTTAATGTCGTCGATGATAGCCTTGTTCTCTTCGGTGAACATACGCAGCTTATCGCCGGGAGTAAGTGGACGACGAGCAACACCAACGGTAGCCCCTTGGAGAGGTGCTGCTTGGTCCGTAGCGGAGATAACAACCTGACCATTCTCGCTGATACTAATGTTCACACCGTTAGGCGCTGCAGCATCACGCAGGTTACCAAGGTCGAGCATAATGTCCGACGACATAAAGCTTGAGGTTTCAGCGGCAAAGTTAGTATCGGTTGCAGAACGACGTACGATAGCCTCAGCAGGAACTTCGAAGTTCTGACGCCATGCAGCACGGTTCCAACGGGTAGGCCCTTCGGTACGCTGCAGTTCACGATGAGACTTGAAGGCACCTTCTAGGGCGACAGAAATCTCAACGTCCTTCTGATCCTGAGTGACTTCCTCGTAAGTACGAGCGAGGGTAGACTGACCCGACATGACAGCGACAAGCTCAGTGAAGGCATAACGCGCATCAATGAGGTCTTGCTTCGAGGCTTCTTGGAGAGCACGGTTGGCTTCCTCAAGGCGACCAGCCATAAGTTCTTCGTTGAACTTACCTACGGGACCAGAGAGGGACGCCATAAGCTGAGCAGACAAAGCTGGGTTAGCGCCAGAGAGTTTAGCGAAGGTGGAGAGATACTGAACGGGAACACCAGCCTGAGCCATAGCGGTGTAGCCTTCACCCTCAAGACGCTTCTGGATCGTAGCGGGGTCGACCTCATTTGTAGCCCAAGTAACGGTGGTGTCGTAAGTATTGAAAACAGTCTTAGTCCAATCGTCAGGGGCGACACCAAGATTGTTAGCATCAATGCCAGTTTTCGCTGAGATGTCGTTACGGAACTTGTTCTCAAGAGCACCACGGGCAATATTGGCGACAGATATAATGTTACGCTGATTAACAACGGTACCACGGAGTTCAGGGATAAGCTGGGTAATGCCTGTGTCGTCAAGGTTGAAGGAGGCCGTAGGGTCAGCAGCGATAGCAAGGGTAAGTTCGTTCACACCCCGAGCGAAGATATCTGCCTCAGTCTTAGCCGACGTAGTGTTGGTACGGTAAGCATCTGTCGACAAAGAAGCGTAAGCTCCTTTAGTCTCCACCTCACGCTTAATACGGGCATTCTCAGCACTTGTCGTCACCCACAAGGCCCGCTGTTGAGCGATGAATGCAGCACCCTCTTCCTCATTGGTAAACTCTTGGGCTTTAGCGTTAGCGTAAACACCCTCAGGAGAAGTCAACCAAGATTGTTCGATAGAGTTCTGGACACTCTGTGATGCCGTCAAAGAACTCTCGTAAGCCGACAACTCCTCGTTGATACCAGCTTTAGCTGCACTAAAGACTTCTTGACCAAACTCAGGGTACGCCTTAGCAAACTGGCGAAGCTCACCCATAGTCGCTTGTGCAGGGTTCCAATCGGGTTTACTGACAATCTCACGGAACTCACTTACACGAGCACCGAAGAGTTCGTTCTGAGTAGCCGCACGTTGCTGAGTTGGAGCAGAAAGGAACAAGCTAGAGAGGCTAGCAAGACCTTCCGCCACAGGAGCACCACCCTGTCCCTGAGGGATGATGGGGTCCATAGGATTAACTTCTTGTTGAACAGGCGAAAAGATAGCCATCTATAGTGTCCTTGTCAGTTATTCAGCAAAGCCGGACTCACTACGAAGAGCCTGCAGCATCAGATCATCAGTAATGGGGGAGCCTTTGGGGGTGAAGACTAGTCGGTTAACTCGGGCTTGCTCAGCCGGAGACATCGACGAATACTTCATAGCGATAATTTTAGCATAGTTTTGAGCTTCTGTAAAGTCCCCACGACGGAAAGCCTCAGCGTAGCTGTTCATAGCCCGTTGAATGCTCTTAGCCGATTGCTTGTCGAAGAACTTGTCGTAACCCTTGAAGGTGTTGAACTTCCAAGCCTCTTCGATACGCTCCACGGGAACACCAAAGGCGACGAAGATAGACTCAGTTGGGTCGTCAATACGGTCAAGGAAGGCGTTATCTCTCGTAAGGACTTCACCATACTTGAAAGCAGTGTAGGCGTTATAGGCTTGGTTAGCTGACGAGAACATACGGGCAAAGCGTAGGAGGTCATCTTTAGTGGGGTTAGTAACCTCAGCACCAGAGAAGGCACCTGCAAGGTTCTTAAGCACTGAGAAGCCTGTGGTAGTAGCCTGCCAGCCAACCTCAATGGACGGACCACCCAAGAACTCAATAAGGTTCTTCTCCGCTGCGTCCTGCATAAGCATAAAGATACCGTCGCTGTTGCTCAGGCGGGACGACAAAGAAGACTCAACACCAGTAAGCTCAGTCAGAAGGGTGTCGACCAAGCCCTTACGCAGAGCACGGTAGACATCAGGGTCCATTTCGGTACCCATGTAGTGACGATAGGCGTCCATAGCGAAGCCAACGGCACCCCAAGCAGAGGCACCGAACAGAGCCGTATGGGTCACTGCCAGACGATAACGTTCAGCATCCGTGAGAACCTTACGCCCCTTGCCACCGAAGGTACCCGAGAAGATAGCTTCGTTCACACGGAACATGTAGGACATAAACTGTGTCGTCGGGAGTTTTTCAACTGGGGTACGAGAAGCACCCGTCATACCTTGAGTAAGTACGTCCTGACGGTTAGTGATCCAACGACGACCAGCTTGGCTGTTAGGAATAGCACCGGGGAACTTCTGCAGGTACTCAATGTAAGCAGTCGAGTAGGCAGAGATACGAGCGATAAGTTCGCCTTCGTTAAAGAAGAGACGACCAGCACTACGTACAGCCCCTACGCCTTCACCGACAGCACCCATGATGCGAGAAGCTTGGTCAGCGTCAGAGCCAAACTCAGCAAGGCTAACACCTACGGTACCACGTCCGCTGCTCCTGAACATGTCAACCATCTCGAAGAACTGGTCAGCATTAAGACCCGAGATAGGCTGCAGCAAGTCCCCTACACGACGGATAACCGCTTCATTGCCGTTAGCGATAGCAAAGCGTACGGGACCGTAGAGGGCGACACCCTTAACACCCGACATGCCACCGACAGCCATGATGTTGAAGGCTTGGGAACCCTGAACGTAGTACTGCGCCGGGTTGAACATACCCAACTTTGCGTCGAACACGAAACCACGGAGAGCCGTAAGGGGGTTGTTAGCGTAGATGTTGGAGACAAAATCAGCAGACTTACCAAACCCTTTACCGTAAAGGAAGTCCGAGACGTTACGCATGGTCGACTCCCAAGCAGCGTCACCAAGGCCCGTCTGGTCCATACGGAAGAGAATCTTCTTCTGCTCAAGAGCCAGTTTACGACCAATGCTTGTCGTCGTACTAATCTCAGCCGTACGGAGCTTCTGCTTAAGAGAAAGGTTCTTAAGATCAGCCGTATTGGCCAGAACGTTCTGTTCGATAGCAGCCTTAAGGAAGCCATTGATAGCTGCAGACATGTAGGCACGATCACTCTGGGCTGCTACACCACGAGCGAGAGAGCTTTCGATAGCTGCACGAGAGCCATAGGTCCGATTGGTGATGCCACCGTAACCCATCACGAGTTTGTCCCTACGAGCACGAGGGTTCATAATGGTCATGTCGATAGCTTGGCTGTAGCGCATACCACCGTAGCCAGAGATAGACGAGTCGATAAGAGCCTCACCATCACTAACGAAGTCAAACTTAGTGCGGAGATCGACACCAGCTTCGTCGGCCCAATCAAGGAACTTGGTTACATCGTATGCGTCGGTAAACCACTTAGAGTTAGCAGCGATCACATTGTTAGTGTCTACGTCATTCACCAGAGAACGAGCAGCAAGGCGGAAGTCATCAGCGGTGGCAAAGTTGCCAGTGATCTTAGCTTTGATTGCGTCGATAACGTTATTGATCTGGGTCTTAGCTGCCAGAGCTTGAGCTTCCGTACGGACACCCATGACGGTAAGAGGCGACACCTTCACTTCGGTACCATCTGCGAAACGTTTGGTACGCTCTTGCTTGACGTAGTATTGAATGTCGAACTTACGGTAGTCACGAGGACCACCAGCGTTACGTACGAGAACGTCAGAGTGGTACAGACGACGAGTAACTACATTCTTCCCGGTCTTGTACAGAACGTCACCATTGAAGGCTTGGTGCGACGGATCGTAGTTACGGTACACGACAGTACCTTGGGGCAACTGTGCGGGGTCGACAAGAGATTGGCTGTCTTCGTCCCAGATACGAGCGTTAGCAGGAACATCTTCTGCCTTTGTCGGAACCATACGGTGGCCCGAAGTATTGTCGACGACAACCCCATCTGCTACTTGACGTTTGAACAACCCGTCAGCCTTGAACATTGCGTCGGTATCAAGAGCTTCTTGGTAACGAAGGTACATGGCCTTCTGAGCATCTGTAGGAGGCTTCTTGTACTTAGCCAGAAACTCTACAATAAACTCGTTAGCACTCAAGGCAGTCCGACGAGTAGCCAAGGAGCCATCACGGAGTTCGTCAAAGATACCGAAGACTTCACGCTGTTCACCACGGCTGTTGAACTTACGTACCTCGTCAAGGTTGCCCTGAATGGTAACCCGCCAGATTTCACGTGCAGACTCACCTTCCTTAAGGATAGCGTTCAGACGAGGGGTAGTCTGAGCCAGAGGGGAGCCTAGGTATTCGACAAGAAGACCTTCGCCAAGATCATCAACCTCAGTCGACGTATAGAGTTGGAGGTTCGACAGATTAAGGTCTCGGGAGTCGACAGGAATGTTGTTCGTCTTCATGACACGCCAAGAGTTAGGGATGTCACCGGGAACAACTTCACCACCAAGCTGATCTGCAAGGTTCTGTGCGGCAGTACGTCCGTTACGGCCACGGAAGAAATCACCCTTCTGGGTACCGTAGAATTGCTGGAAGTAAAGGTTCTCTGTGTCGTCCTTCACAAGGTCAGCGTCAAGGAACCGGGTGTTACCCGCATCAATAGCATCCTGACGCGCAGAGGCCACAAGCTTACTCTTGAAGGTAGTCAGAGTTGCGTCGTCAATAGCCCCACCAGATAGGCTCGTGTAACGCAGGGCTGAACGGAAAGCTTGGCTCTCAAGCTCAAAACCCTTGACTGCAGCGGCAGAGGTGTGCGACCACAGTTCAGCACGAGAGGTGGTAGGGACCGTAAAGGATGGGCTTACGTGGTTACCGTAGACAACAGAAGGGTTAACAGGGTTGTCGATAATACGGACTTCCGACAGAATCTTGTTGACCTTAACTGGGTCGTTAGTCTTGAAGCCAACCAGACGTGCAGCATCAGTGGCAATACTCTGGGCTACACCAAGAGCACCACGACCAAGGACACCAGAGGTAAGGGCAGTTGTCGTTGCCAGAGCCTTAGCCTGACGGACAGTGGTAGCCCCTTTGAATGCAGCACCACCTGCAGCCGTAAGAGTGTCCAGAGCGCCAAACAACTCTTGGGTCTTAGCGATGCTGCTTTCGGAACCTGAGGCTGCGACAGAAAGGAAATCTTGGAGGTAGAAACGGTTCTCTTCCGTAAACAAACCTTGGTCCGACATTTCCGTAAGCAGGTTATTCATCTGCAGTTCGAAGTCTGCGTCGTCCATGTTGGAGTAGATAAGCTCAGCGTACTTGTCAGCGTACTCTTGGTTCTTCTTAGCCACGAACAGGTTCTGAGGTGACGACAAAAAGAAGTCTACGAAGTCGAAGTTGGTCAAAAAGCTTTCGTCGGTAGCACTAGCAATACGCTTCTGAACGATGTCGTTAGTTTGCAATACACGTTTGATCCTACGGACAGAGTAGTCACGCAGGGTAGGGTCTTGAGACGAGAGCATCGCCACGACAGACGGAGGTACAAAACGACGAACAGACTCAATGCTTTGGAGTTCTTCCTGCAGAGCCGTAATCTGCCCTTGAGTATCTTCCTCAGGGTTAGCGATAGCTTGGACGACAATAGCCTGTTTGTTAGAGTCGGTCTTAGCGTCAGCAGTCTGGTCGAGAGCCACTGTCGCTTGACTTTCCACCATAGGACGAATAGCCTCTACTCCTGTGTCGAAGAGAGAACTAAAGAGATAGGTTTCAGCCCGCTTTTGCTTCTCGGACTTGATGGTCGTAAAGTTGAGGGGAGGGCCAAACTCTTTAGGCTTCTCCACACTGGTTTCAGGCTGAGGACCAAACTCTTTAGGTGTCGTCGTGATTGCCATTGTATTAGCCACCAAACATAGTCTGGAGACGAGCAGGGCCGTTAAATGCTTGGAAGACGTTACCGCCAATCTGAGCGATACCGCTAAACATATTCGCTTGCTGCTGGAAGCCAGAGGCGCTTATGCCAAGGTTAGTGATGTTGGACGACAAACCAGAGAGTTGGCTACCGAACCCAAGAGCAGAACCAGCCTGCGAACCGATAGAAGCCACACCACCGCCTGACACAGAGGAGCCTGCGACACCAGTAGCTTGAGCAGTAGCCATCCCTTGTGCGCGTCGAATCTGAGCCTCCCTAACAGAAGCCCTTTGTTGACGACGATAAGAGGCTTCTTGTTGTTGCTGCTGCTCTCTGGCAATACCAATTTGAGCGTTAGCTGCTCTCTTCTGAGCCTTTACCGACTGAGTAGTGCCGTACACAGCAGCACCAGCGCCTGCAACAGCAGCAATAGCACCTACAATAGCCATTTATTCCCCCAGATACTTTGAGTACACACGCTCTTTCAAGGAGAACCCCATCCTCTCAAGGAGAGAGTCAAAAGGCTTGTGTACTTTGGTGTTTATAGTCAGAACAGATACCCCTAGTTTCTGAAGGTCTTGCTCTGCGTATTTGATTAGACGAGCACCAACCATTCCTTTACGGTACTCTGGTGCTAGGTAGACGATATCGTTAGCTGCAAAGATATGGTCTTTATAGTGAATGTGCTTTTCAGCAATGACGACAAAGTACCCAACAAGCTTTGTGCCGCTACGTGCCGTGTAGATTCCTAAGTTACCAGCGGCCTCAAGAACCTCGTAGACTTCCCAATCAGGGTTGAGTTTGATCTTATCCCTGTTTACCGCAATCTCTTCCCAGTGTCTCTCTAGCAAAGGTACGATCTCGTTTCGTACGGAAGCTAGGCTTTCCCTTTGAAATTTAATAGCGTTGGTTGACTGCATTGATTACACCGTATCCAAGGAGAACGAAGTCTTTGCCCTGTTCACTCTCGAAGCGAAGACGTGCTGAACGACCACGACCACGGAGTTTGAGCCTGCTTGAGATAACAGTATCGGGATAACCAAACTGTGTCAAGTCGCCGGGGTTAACGACAGGGGTTTGTTTGTAGCGGTAAGCTTGCTGGGCCACACTGGAAGCAGTGGTACTGAAATCCCAGTATGCCGACACAAGAAGAGAAGATGGACGGATAGGTTCGTAACCAGATTCGGTAGAGACCCAACCTTCCTCAGTGACACGCATGTAGGTGACGATGTAGGGGGAGTTCTTCTGTCGAATAAGGTCCGAGATGAAATCGTAACCAGCCTCAGCGAAGGAGGAGTAATTTGTCGTACCCCAATCAAGGAAGTCGTCACCAGAGAAGGTACCCATCGTAAGCTTACCCGTAGCACCGTCACGGATCAAGAGAACGATAGAGGGGTCACCTGTAGCGAAGTCCGAGAACTGGGTCGACACAATATCGTCGGCATCTTGGATAACGTCATCACCGTTGGAGAGGACAACGTCAAGGACAAGCTCGTCAGAACCGTAGCCTGAGTACACCGCAAGGCCCATGATGTAATCCGTCGAGGATGTCTCGTCAGAAACCTTCCAAGGGTAGAACGCACCCAAGGGGATATCAAGGATCAGGAAGTTGTTCAGCTTGTTCGCGTTAGTCTCTGTGGCGTCAGGGTAGGCCCAGTAGATTTTCTTATTCAGTCGGTCGTACGTAGCCTGAACGAGGGAACGAGCGTTAGAGCCAATGTCGTCCCAGAAGGTCTGGATCGTAGGCAGGCTGATGTTCTGTTCAGCAGGGTTACCACTTACTTCGTCGAATTGAAGAGTATGGATACCCGTCTTGGACCACCAGAACGGAACACCCTCTGCCTCAGCAAACGACTCAGCCGTAAGCATCCCGGTATACGAAACACGACGCAGGGAGTACTCAGTGGCACGGAAGACGTTATCGACACCATTGATCGACCACACACCGTTCTCAGCGAAGATAAACAGGGTAGCCCCGAAGGCGTAGAGGTACTGGATATTCACGGCATCAGGAATGCGGACGACACCACCATCGGTATCTAGCAGATCGCTAATGTCTTCTGAGGTGGGGTCGTTAACTTGGAAACATTCACCAAGCTCACTCAAGGTTTCAATCTGACGCGAGAAGAGAAGGACACCAGAGTTCTTAGCAGACTCAAGACCAGCGTAGAAGATACGGCCAGCAAAGGATTCGACAGACTTGAAGCGAGAGTTCTCGATATCTGCCGTGATGCCTGCGATGCCTGAGGCTGTGCTACGATCCTTGTTGAAGAAGTCAAGGATATACGTTCCGTTACCGATAAGGCTGGTGCCAGAGAAGATATTCTGCCATTCGGTCTTCGAGAAGTTATTGCTAGCGTCCTTACCTGCGTACCACGGGAGGGTCAGGGGAGGATAGGCACCGTAGGTGGCAAGGGCTGCAGAACCTTTAGTACCCGACCAGCCAGCGTTAGCGGTATCATACTTCCGTTCAGTCGACGCAGAAGCTGTAGCGACCTCAGTGGTGTAAGTGCTTTTGTCACCCAACCATTCAAAGTCACGAATACGAAAGGTGATCTGGGTTGTCGTCAGAGTACCAGTGGTATTGTCACGCTGAATGTAGATCGTGTTGATGGCCGGGGAGGAGACGACAAGAGCACCATTGATGGATGCAAACTGACAGTTAGCGTTAGCAGCGCCGACACCACCTGCGACTTCGTAGGTAGAAAGGTCAACAGTTTCAGCAATCTCATGCGACGAGTAAGGAAGATCAGATTTGTTATAAAAACGTAGGGTAGAGCCAACCTGAACGACAAGAAACTCAAGACCTGACTGACCCCCTACGTTCTCCCACTTACCCGTGTGAAATCGAGTAGAGGTGCTTACGGTAAACGAAGACAGAACACGACTATCTTCTACCTTAGCTGCAAGCCTACGACGACGTGAGCCATCCCGACGCAGATCACAGTTAAGTTCATCGACAGAGGCATTCTCGGGGAACGTAAGTTCACTAGCCTCGGTGATAAGACCCTTTACGAAAGTGTTAACCGCTTTCTGAGATAGACTTTGGGGCATCTTTTAAGGCTTTCCGTTCTTCTCGTTCTTTGGCGAAGTTCTCACGACGCGCACCGATAGTCTCTTTCATGTTTCGAACGTAGTGCTCGACAGCTTCCTTGGCCTTAGGGATAGAAGAGTAGCTCCCCCTTAGCTCCATGGGCATTACCCCTTTGTCGGTCACAATCTCGAAGAAGATAAATCCGCTACGGTCTTTCTGGATCGTCAGGGTCGTAAGCATCTTTTCAGGGCAACGACAAATACAGATTTGCTTCTCAGGGTATTCTTCAAACTCTACCAATTCAATTCCTGCCGTAGTGGTTGCGTACGTTAGGGCGTTTAGTCCGATACATGTCATTCTGAACGTAAGATTTCAAACGACGAGCAGCTTGCTCCACCTTAGGGTCCGACCCAGACTTGAAGAGGGAGAAGCAAGTAGACTTAGCCTCAGCCAGAAGGTAGGGCAGCATGGTGTCGTCAAGATCAGGGGTGAAGCTGTCAGCGATGGTAAACGTAGGGTAAACCGTACCGTAGGCCCGAGTCTTAGATGCCTGCAGGATGGTCTCTACGGTAGCATCGTAAGCATTCATCACGATGTGCAGATCATCAAACGAGGTGTAGTACGTAGGCATCCTGTCTTTGAAGATAACCAACGAAGTGGACGCTGTAGCATCTGGGACGACAAGAGTGCTGTCGGGGTTATTATACGGCATCTGCTTGAGGAAGTCCAGAGGCTCAACGAAGTGAATCTCTTGGTAGTTAACGCCACCCTGTGTGTCGATGTTGTACGACAAGTCCACGATGTCACGGGTGTTCGTAGGGTACTGGAAATGGGTGGGGCGTACGGATGACGACAAAGAAGTTAGTTTAAGAAGCTGCTGATGCTCAGGAATGTTACGTGCAGCAATGATGTTGTAGTACACGTCCTCAATGACTGAGGCTACCTGTTGGGCTTCTACGGTGTCGCTGATGGAGTTTACAGCTTCAGAGTCCATATCCGAAAGGATCGAACTCACCATCTCCAAGAGTGTCTTCTTCATTACGCTGCAATCCCACTGATGCGGAGGTAGCCAGAAGCAAAGTTAATGGTAGCTGATGCGTCAGCCTTGATGAACACTTCAAGGTAATCGTTAGTCGCCAAGGTGCTATTAAACTTAAGAGCAATGACGTGCCACTCACCGGAGTTTGCAGTAGCAATCATACGGCTACCCGTAAGCTCCGTACCATTCTTAAAGAAAGCCATCTGAACTTGTTTAGCTGACCCAGAAGATTGCTGAACGGAGAAGATTGCGTCCATGCTAGCGTTAATGGTCTCAGTGCCATCGTAACGGATACGAGCGTTAGGGGACGACAACCCTGTAAATCCATTATTGGTCGACAGAGTGAAGGTAGGGTTCAGAACGGTATCTGACGTAGTAGCAGAGTGGGCGTACGGGCTACCAGTGGAGAACGTAAGGTACCCACCTACGATACGGCTATTCTCTACCCAATCTCCACTACCAGCACCATCAGCTACGTAGATTTGACCTGCCAGAGCAGTAGAGACACCCTTGGGTTCGTGGAGGTAAGGGTCAGTCAGAGTGTTGTGGTTTACGTTAGCCATACGGAGAGTCCTTAAGCTGTATCATCTTACAGACGAATCAGTCTGACGTTAGAAGCTATAGAGATATAGAGTATATATCCTCGGGTAAGCACTTGAGCTTATTATACACTGTTTTGAGAATCTGTCAAGTACATTCGTAACAGACTGTCAGAAGAGTGTGGGGTGTCACACTTAAGCAACACCCCTAGAGTCAAGCTTACTCGACCTTGATGTACTCGACGATCAGGGTAGCAGAGCCAGCGGTGAACGCAGCCGTACCGTACAGAGCGCCGATGTAGACCGGGGCCGAACCCACGGTAACGACACCAGACACCTGAGCGCCATCACACTGCACCACGTCACCGTCTGCGTCGATAGCAGTCAGAGCGATAGCAGCATCAATGCCGTCAGCATCCACAGCGGTACCAGCAGCGTTGTAAGTACCAATGGTCAACGTAGCCGAGCCACCCGAGGTAGCAGCGTCAGTGATAACCAAATCGGCATTCACGATGATAGCACCAGCCGGGATCATAGCTTCCAGCGGGTCGATGTTCGAGGAACCAAACGACGAACCAAGAGCAGCCAGCGACAGCTTCTTGGTGATGACCTGACGAGCACCGCGAACGGTTACGCCTTCGTCGTTAGCGGAGCCTTGAGCACCATTGGTCAGAACAAACAGACCATCAGCGTTAGTGTAAGACATGTTATATCCCTCCTAATTACACGTTGGTTTTCGTGATGACACGAACCATGTTCTCGGGACGGTACAGCTTAACACCGTAGCGAGCAGTCGTAACATACTCGTGACGCTGGAAGTCTTTGTTGTACTCGTAGTCCACTTCCGGCATCTGACGCCATGCACCGACAAAAGCCTGAGCAGCGGGAGCAGCCGAGAAGAACAGGTTAACCTTGCCGTTGTCCGACGAGAAGTCAACGTTACCGGGCGAAGCAGCTTTGTTGGTCAGAGCCGAATCGGTTGCGGTAGCAAGGTAGTTCGAGGTATACACGTCGAAGCCGTACACGTTCTTCACGAAGCGCATACCAGTAGCGATGCCATCAGCGACAACGCCTTCCCAACGCGGGTTATCCGAGACCGACACAAGGTTGGTCAGGGTGTTAATCGTGTATTCAACCGAAGGGTCAACGACAGCGATCAGGTTGGTGTCGGGAACGTTAGCCTTCTTGAGAGCGTAACGAGCACGAGCAAAGTCAGCAACTGCGATCACAGCAGCCGAACCCGAACCAGCCCAACGGTGGCCAACGCCATCAATTGCAGCTTCCGAGTTAGCCGACACACCAGCTTCAGGCGCAGCAAACGTGGTGGCTTCGAAGTGAGCCATGATGGCCCGCTCTTGTTCCGGCACGAAGCGCGACATCAGTTCAGCCGAGTAGAACGAATCTTGCTCTGCTTTCTTGGTGATGTAGGTAGCCGACGACAGGTACTTGTCAACGGTGAAGGTGAACTCACCAGTGTCCATCGGACGGTAAACAACGGCAGTATCTTCTGCGTAGTTGTCGACCTGAGCTTGGCCAATCGACGGGATCGTGAACTGGTCACCGTCAGGGAAACCTTCAAGCATACGCACGTAGCGTTGTGCCATCATTTCGTCGCGCAGAATTTCCTTAAGCTCCGAAGACCATACTTCCGAGCGAGTAAGGAGACTCATGTTGGCAGTAGTCATAGCCATTTTAGTCTTCTCCTAGTTTATGGTTTCCACTTATTCCCAAGACGAGCAGCATCATCCATCATCTGTCGTTGAACCTTGGGAGTATAGTAGAGGGATTTACTTTCCCGACGGAGTTTTTGGTAGTAATCGAAATTACGCTCCGCCGAAGCTTGCATGTTGACCCCTTCCGTGCGAACCGTCCCCGACACAATAGGTTGGAAGGATTTCTTCGGTTCACCAATCAGGTTAAAGAAGGCGTTAGGGGACTCAGACGCTAGTTCCTGTAGACGCTGCACAGTCAAGCCAAGTTCTTGGGCTTTCTTCTGGACAACGGCAGGGGCCTCAGTACCGTAGGTCTTCTCAAGTTCCTGATCGACAAGAGCGAGGTTCTGCTTTACAGTATTATCTCGGTCTCGTGCAGTCAGAGTTTTCTCAACAAGGCTCTTTAGGATATCCTCACTCACTTGCGGCGGGGTATTGCCATCAGTATTAGTGCCACCGTTATTATTGTTGTTAGCCGCTGCAGGTTTCACGTTGGTGGGCGACGTGGCCTTGGTCTGCAGTTCTTCGAGTAGAGTCTTGGCGTAGTCCTGTTTCTGGAGGTCTTCACGCATCTGCGTAAGTTGATCCTCTAGATTTTTAATGTAGCCATCAGCTTCAAGTTTGCCTTTGGCTAGCACTTCAGGGTCTTTCCAGTTCTCTCCCTTAGTGGCGACGAGCTTTGCCAGATATGACTCCTGTTGTTCAGTGGTCGTCTGTGATGCTTGGCTCTCTTGACTCTGCCCAGATGGTTGCTGAGCTTGGTCGAACACGTTTGTCAAATTGTTAGTCCTTGTGGTTAAGGTCGATTAAGTTGAGTAGATCGTCGAGAACAGCGTTATATTCATTCACGGCGATCTGTTTGTATTCCCAACCGGGGGAATAATCCCGAACAGCTTCCTTACGGACATAGTGCTGCTCTAGAATTTCACGTAGGTCGTCGAAGGCATTACGGTACGACAACACTTCTTGTTTGCGTTGGTTCCGATCAGAGTCCTTGACGCCTCTAAGCCATACAGCCTGCATTAAGCACCTAGTTCTTGAGCAAGCATAAGTTGCTCTTGGTTCTGCATTTCAGCTTCCTGAACGGCCTGTTGAGTCTCAAGCTGTTCCATAACGCTAATGTTCTCGCCGTAGAGTTTAGGCTCACCAAGCTCTTCCGACATAATACGAGCAAACTCTTTACCCGAGAGGTGAACGGAGACACTTGGGTCGGCAAGCTTAAGCTGGTAAAGCTGCGTAAGGTTCTGTACCCGACGAGCACGTTCAGCAAAGTGACGAGCACCGATAGCACTGATCTTACCGCTACCAATGATGTCGGTCTTGGTGATGTTACGGAAGAACGTATTCCCCGTGGTAGGATCAACCATCGACAAAGATTCAGTAGACGACAGATTACGACGACCACATTCCAACATAGCGTTCAGGATAGGCTCAAGGAACGTACGCTCAAAGTGAGCAGTCTTATGTTCAAAGATACGAGAGGCTGAGTTCTGCAGGCTCTGGACCTCAAAGGCAGTCTTCTCACCGGGCGTACGGATACCCATAGCCTGACGTGGAGCACCAGCCATCTCCTCCATCTTGTTCTCAAGGAGTTGAATCTGGAGGTCAGCTTGAAGGGCAGTGCCATCCGGCTGCAGGTAGCCTACGTCGCCTTCTTCACCGAGGTAAATACGAGCACCCGGTGCAAAGTCAAAGTCCTCTACGTCCCCACGAATCTTCATCACAGGGTAGGCAATCTGGTCGAATACGTCAGCCTTAAGGTTCTCAAGGTGGTCGATACGATATTGCATACCGACGAGGTTGTCCAACGGACCCATAGCGTACAGGTTATCAGGACGAGGACGCCAGCCAGCTTGGAAGATAGGCGCATGGCCCAACCACGAGGGGTTTTCTTCATTGTCCAGAACGTAAGCACGGTCGACAACAGTGATGATACGATCCGAATGGAGTTTGTTGTCGTTATAGTCGAAGATGTCCCCGTAGAACGTAAGAACCTCAACGTAGTCCGACTCATAGTACTGTTGGATCGACGTAAAACCATCAGCAATGAAACCGTCAGCTTTGTTATACGCAGAGTCAGCCGAACGGATAGATGCCCGAGCGTACATCATCTTGTCGATAATACCCTGCCAATGAGCCTTAGACGGGTCTTTGTCGATCATCCGTTTGATCTCACCAAGGGTAAGAATGTTCTTGATGATCTTAGGCGTCTTGTAGAAGTCAGAGGCAGTAGGGTTAAATACGATGTCGTAAGGAGAAATACGGACCAGACGAGGGCCTTCGTAAGAAACGGCGACAGAACCATCCTGCTTAATGTTGGAGGTGTTCTCGTAGACCACAGTAGCAAAGCAGTTGCCGTACTGAATCCAATCGTAAAGGAGATTAGAGGCTGTGTTCACAAAGTCAGACTGACGGACCTTATTGTCCATGTACGCCTGAATGGACTCAATCTTGTCCTTCTTGTTGCTCTTGCTGTCAGAAGGTTCAAAACGCATCCACTTCTGCTGAGGGAACAGAGTAGCAAAGTAGTTCGCATGGAGGTTGTCCATGATCTGCGTCAGCTTAGGGGTCGTCGTAGAGTTCGACCACGGAAGGGCAGCATTCTTCGTCGTACGGGTATCCGTAGCGTAGAGGTAGTTACGGAGTTCTTTCTTTTCGACAAGCCACTTGTCACGCAGAGTATTCCACTCGACCCAACGATTAGCAATCTCGACAGCGAGAGTATCGGGGTTAAGCAGGTGCTCAAGTTCGATGGTAGTTCCGGCCATTATGCACTGCCTCTAAATCGTGAGTTAGCCCAGACGATATTGCTACTCTTGCTGCGCTGAACGTTCTTCATAGGTTTCACAGCCATGTCGACAGCAGAAGCTAGGGCGTCCTTAACGTCGTCGTGGGCTGGGTTACGGCTAGACAGTTCTTCCTCAAGGATTTGAGTGTTACCGCCTCTGTAGTGCCAGATCGAAAGGTTGTCGTAACGAGGCTCAAGGATGGCTGCGATACGCTCTTCCTTACTGCCCTTATTCGGTCGGTACTCTTCGATGGAGATCGACAAACCATGTTGCTTGATGAGTTCTTTAAGCTGCTTCACAATAGCTATCTGAGCCACCGTGACTTCTGCCCTCATCTTCCTGAACGACCACTTATTACTAAGCTGTAGTATATGGTCGAAGTAGTCACTGATGCGATCCGTACGGAAACGATCAATCTCTAAGACGTAGACGTTATTCTCACCATCGACACCGACGACAACCATAGCAGTGTAGTCAGCTTTCTTGCTAAGGCTAAACGCAAAGTCTACTGCACAGTAAACGTTCAGGCGGTGCGTCTTGTAGAACCAGTAACCATTATCAAGGTGGAGATGCTTACGGTCGTAGTACTGGAACTTGTCTGAACCTACGGGTACGTTATCTGGGTCCGTAGGGTCGTTGTAGTACTGCGCCCTGAACTGTCCTTTGTCGAGGTACTGCCCACGCTTCTTAGCTAGAATCTGTTGGTCGAAACCAAACCACTTACCGTCTTTACGCTGCTGACGAGGCCACAGGAACTCACCCGTACCGTCGCCCCTATCTTCTACTGCACGTTCAAAGATTTCGTAGATGTTCTCTTCGCCAATCTTACCACCGTCTTTGTCGTACTGATCCTCAATCATCTGCATCAAGTCGTTATACAGATCAATCGGGTGGTAGCGAGTGCCTACGACCCACTCACGAGCCTCAGCACCTTCGATGGACGACAACAGAGAATACTGGCTTCTTACTTTGTCACGGCCTTCGTTAGTGTACGCATTCTCGTAAACAACAACGTCATCAAGTACTGCAATGTCGCAGTGCATACCAGTAAGGGAAGTAGTGAGGCCACCAGTGAAGATGCTAGGGTCACGTACGTTTTCTTTCTTACGCTGAGGATGGTCTAACGCAATCTCCGAGGTGGTCCAACGAGTACGCTTACCTTCTTCAGGATGGACGTGCTCAGGCCAGTAACGACGATATACCTCAGAGGTAAAGATACCTTTCATAAAACCTAGCTGCTTCTCCGCAAGGTTAGCCGTAGCAGAGATGTAAAGTACACGCAGCGTAGGATTCTTCGTAAGTTCCCACACAACTCGGTAAGCTACCATACGAGACTTCTGATGGTCACGAGGGAACAGAACGAGTTGGTGAGTCTTGCTGTCTTGACGTGTCCACCAGCCGAGCAACTCAGAGTGACATTGACCAAGGACTTGCTCAGGAGCGACAAGCTTGATGAAGGTCTCTAAGTCAGCCTCGGCAGCTAGACGGATTGTGTCGTTGACTGATAAAGAACTCATGTGACAATAATACCACAGTTGATTTGGTTTGTCAAGGGGTACGTTTTGCCCTTACAGCACTACGCTTTTAGCCAACCGTAAATCTTCTCGGTCTCTTTCTTGCGGTGGTCTAGGCCAATGTATCCACCATTCACTCGCTTCGTGATTTGCTTGATGATGTCGTCACTTACGCCTTTATCTGAGATAGCAAACAAACCATTTTTTTCAAAGAACCACATGGCAGTCTCCATCGCATAGTCAGTTTCGACCAGCGAAGGGTTCTCCATAACTTCAGGCAAACGCATATCAGAAGCAAATGAGCGGTAGTTGTCCTTGCCCGTCAACTGCAAGAAACCACGACCAATCCAGATATGGCCTTCACCTTCCCCATTGCCCATACGACCAGAGTAAACCTTGTCAGCCAGCGCCTTGGGGTTACGAGCGTAGGGTGCAGCCTCAGCCACACTCTTGAACCGAGAGGGCCAGACCTTGCACATGGTCTCAGCGGAATAATTGAGGTTTTCACGGGTGAGCTTGAAGCCTCCGCTTTCGTGGCTTGCTTGCCCGAGCAGGTGAGCACCACGTTCAGCAGAGAGCTTAAAGTGCTTAGCGATAGCTCGTGCCGTATTAGGCCCAAAGGAGCCATCAGCGACGACACCACACTTCTCTTGCAGCTTCTTCATAGCGTCAGACATTACGTTTACAGGCTCTCTATTTGTCGTTACATTCTTGTGCAGGCGGCTCATCGTCTCCACCCTTATTGCGATTGTTCCCAGCAGCTAGAACGCCACCCAGCGCACCCACTAGGAACGACGTAATAGGGGTCAGAATTGAGAACAGTGCTCTGTCGTTTTCACTCGACTCACCCAAAGGCTGGGTTACGAATACCAAAGAGTACAGGATGATAAAGATACTGATGCCAAGGATTAGGGTCAGGGATACCCCTACGAAGTAACGTAGCTTAGCCTCTAGATACTCAGGGTCAGTCTTTCTCATTCTGATGTTCCCGTTAGGTCAGTGGCGCACATTCGAGTACGAAGGCAAATAGGAGGTTGGCATTCAGGGGTGTCGAAATGGGAAGGCGACTGACATTCATAACGATAGAAGCCATCACCGCTAAAGTAAAAAAGTACACCAATGGCAATGACAGACGCAGGCCATATCCAATGTTCTAGTACCATCTTACCACCTCTCCAGATAACGACCCCAGAAGTACAAACCAAAGCCAGCAATAACGCTTGTTGCTAAGATAACACCTGTCCAGAGTGCAGCCTCTAGGATGCCTTCGATTAGCTCTTTACGACGATAGACCTGTTCGCGCTGTTGTTCTCTTACCCTACGCTCAATAGCTTGAAACTCTAGCCATGCGTCGTTACCATAACTGTAGCTGATAAGCTGACGCAGTTCCTTACGCTGTTGTTCGCACTGCTTCTGGGCTGCAAAAATGTCGATGGCGCTCTGCTGGGTGTCCTTACCGAACAACGTCTTGAAGACACCGGGTGGTTCATTGGCTTTGTCGGCAGCGTAAGCAATATCAGAGACAGCTTTACCCCACTCCGAGAGTTGAGATGCCATGTCTTGGATTTCACGACCAGCAGCAATGCCCTGCTTAAGCATTGAGAAGGCTTTGCTTCCAACGCTGATTGCCATGCCAATGCTAACTGGGTCGAACATCACAAGCTCCAGAACGGTGGACAGAAGGACAAAGGATCAACGGCTATCGCTATCTCCGCAGTGTATCTACAAATCTTAACAAAGATCATACGCCCGTCAACCCAAAGATGAGTATAACCCACCGAGATCAACGCCATCGTCACTTATACATGCCTTGCACCGCACTTGCTCCGCTTGTAAGGCAACGAATGCGGTGCAGATGAGGCGCAAAGTAGTCTGCCACTTCTGCGGTGTAGTAAGTCACGTCAATGCGGGCAAGACCCCACACATGCGTGGTTAGGATGTGCCAGCCGGGGCCAAACTTGGTTGTGGCCTCCGTGACGGTCTTGCCGTTGACGCTGTAGACCGTGCCTCGGCAGCGACAACGCTTGGTATTCCCGCCGCAAATGTAGAGAGTTCCGCCGTCCGCAACTCGCGCAGCAAGGTCATCAATAAACCTCTGCTTATGCTCTTGGGGGACGCAGGCAAAGACAGACCCGTAGGCGTAGACATAGTCAAACTGGCCGTTGGGCAGATGCGGGAGCCAGTGCAAGTCAGGGTGAGCGGTGCGGGCCGCATCGTGCGTGTCGTGCAGCGTCAGATCAAGTCGGTCGCCAATGGCAGCTTCGATGTCACCATTGCCGCACCCAACTGAAAGCGCAGTCCTCGCGTCACCTGCGTGATGCAAAATAGTGCCAACGCCCCTTTGGATATAGGCATCATAAGACGGCCCCACCATGTATTGGTAGAGACCATCCTTGAAAATGTCAGCGTAAGCCGTCACGCCTGAGAGCCAAAGAGGGCAGCAATCTGCGCCGCAGCCTCGTCGCCGTAGATGGTCGTCATCACAGCGACCAGCACAGGATCAGCGTTTGATAGTTCAGCAGCGATCTGCCAATCTTCTTGTGTCGCCTCGTCAGCCAAGACAAGTTGAGCCTTGAATGTATCCCACAAAGAGACTTCGCCGTGGTCGGTGTTACGCATTGTGCGGACCAAATCCAGCTTAGACTTGGTTGTTGGCGCTGCGGCTTCTTCTCCGCCCAAGCTAACGGCCACTTCGCCGCCAGCACCGACAGAGACAGACGCGACAGCAAGCGTTTGCTCGACCCAGTTGCGGACGGGCGAATACATGCTGGCGATCATATCAACCGTCTCGCCTTCCCAAGGCATCCGCGCCCCGACAAGCATGGTGCCGTATTCGGGCGAGGTATAGAGAATGTCCATCGCCTTAGCGTCAGGATCAACCCGAGTGATTTCGTAGGTGTAAGTAATCGTTGTCATACTATCGGTCCCGATCTAGTGCCAAAGGCAGTCCACGTTATGTTCGAATTTCCAGACACGGCCTGTCCCGCTGCGCCACCAGCGCCGCCGACCCGGTCGGGAGTAGCCGCACCAGTTGTCCCTGCGGTTCCCCACGCGCCACCAGCCCCACCAGCGCCGCCATATACGTTTTCACAATTTGGGCAACGACAGCTATTAGGGGACTTAGCGGCAGCGCCACCTCCGCCAGCCGCCGAAGAAGTTCCAGTGCCCCCCGCACTTGCGGCTATTGCGCCACTGCTGCATGTGCCGCTGGCGCTGTAACTGGACGCCCCTGCCGCCCCTCCAGATGCGGTATAAGACGCGTTGGAACGACCGCCACCACCGCCGCCGCCGCCCGGTTCGACCCTGCAATCGTCCTCGCCCATACTGCAAGTTGAGCTTACAAGGTTGAAGCCCCCGCCACCACCACCGCCGCCGCCGCCAGCAATGGTCCCATTGTTCTGGATCGTAACGCCGACAGACGCCAACAAGGCGCAGCCACCAGCCGTTCCGGCCCCTGCGAAACCGGGTTCAGTAGCACCCGCGCCGCCATTGCCACCACGTCCAGCAATCGTGCCGTTGTTTATGAGGGTGACTCCAGCCGGGAACGAACCGTTAATGGTAATTGCTGCGGTGGAATTCGCCGCGACTGATCCGCTGATCCACACGTCAGCATTAACAGTCGCCTGAACCGCAGACGTTCCATTCCATCCCGCACTGATGGCCAATGAGCGTAGGTTTGCGTCTACTTGATTCGATGAGATTGTAAAGGCGAAGACGTTTGACTTTCCCTGCAAGTCAGTCATGCCAATAGCGCCAGACGCCACGCCAGCAAGAGTTCGCACTGCCGCGTCATTGAGGCTAATCTGAGCCGTTGCGGAAAGTCCCAGTTCCACGTTGACTTCCGACAATGAGATTGTTCCGGCTGGGAGGGTCATCAGAGTGTCCCGTATGCAGTCACGTTTCCAACAACCGTCAAGTTTCCGCTACTGTCTAGCCTCATTTTGTTGGTGCCATTATACGCAAACGTCAGGTTTGTGCCGCTTGCAATCACAGTCCAGCTTTGAGTGCCGCCAGTAATGGTAATAGTGCCAGACAAAGTTGGAGCCGCAGAGGGAGCCTTTGCATCAAGCTGAGTTTGGATGGCAGATGTAACGCCGTCCACATAATTTAACTCGGTAACGGTAGCGGTCAAATCTGTGATGTCAGAGGCAACAAGACCGTCTTTGACAAAAGTTTTTACTTGAGTGCCAGTAACCTTTTTTGACGCACCACTGTCATTTACCTCAAACTCTTGTGTACCTAGCGCAGCAGCAGCAGCCGTAAGCTGAGAAATTTTAATGTTAGCCATCAGTTAATCCTTTTCCATCCGCCATTCATGTGCCGATAGGTTTTTTCTGGTACGACCCACTGCCCGTCTACTTTAACGTAAGGTATTACTGCTTCCCAAGAACCAGAGACTTCGCAGTAGACAACCGAATTAAAGACAATATACGTAGGAGAGACGACAGCAGACCCTATCCCTGTGTTCTCCGTAACGCTGCTTGCAATTCGTGTATCACCATCCTCGGTGATCCTTACGTCGCCAGCCTCGGTTTCACGTACAGGGTCTTCTTCAAACGGGCCAAAGAAACCCCCTGCGATGTAACGGGGTGTTGCAGAGAAGATACCCTCAGCTTGGATATCTGAGGCACCTATGAGCTTAAACCCTGCCACAGAGGCTATAGAACCCTCACCAGAGAGGCTAGTCGCACCGGGTTGAATCCTTACTCCTGAAGAGGAGAGTGTGCCTGTAGCCGTTCCTACGTGAGCGCCTGCAGCAACTAGGTCACCGTCTACGCTTGTCGTCCCTACGCCAGTAAAGTCTGCCCTACCGAAGAGCACCGCCTCACCGACAAGAAGAACACTTCCCTGCGTGGTGAGACTGACGTTACCAGTAGCCCTAGCAGAACCGACAACAGAGAAGCTACCCTGCGCTGTCAGGTCTGCGAAACCATCCAGAAACTCTTCGGTAATCCGGCTATCACCGTCCTCGGTAATACGGAAGTCACCAGTTTCTGTTACACGATAACCCCCTGCCATTGAGTCCTCCTACCTAAAAGGACTAATTAGGCGATGGTAAGGTCGATGTTACCGATTGCAAATTCCAGAGTGTCGCCGTCAGCAATAGTCTTCGAAGCCGTCATCGAACCGTGCCACAGCAGGTTGCCCGAGGACAGTGCGTCATGGATGCCGATGTGGGTAATCGTACCCCAGCTACCGCCAGCAGCCGTAAAGGTCACAGCGCCTGAGTTAGAAGTTGTACCACCGGGGGTCGCTGCTGCATCAAACGTAACAGCCTGACGAGCGTAACCGTTACCCGACACTTCAGTGCCACCGCCCGAGTCAGACGGAGCCGCAGTGTAGAGAGCAACGTACCAAGCAGTAGGGCGCGTAGCCGAACCGTTAGTCATCATCCAATCAAGGAGTAGTTTTTCAGCGTAGTCGGAAAGAGCCGCCATGTTAAGATACCCTCTGGGCTATTGTTAGGTGGAAACTTTAGGTGTCAGCTACTGACTTTGAACCAGATATCACCTGAATTACCACCTGATGGGGCCGAGGTGCTGACGGTGATTCTGTTGATAAGGGAAAATACGTCGACACCGTTAATCGTAAGGCCACCAGCATTCAGGATGTCGTAGCCGTTCATGTCGAAGTCAGCGTTCATAGCGTTAGGCAGGCTACCGTCCAACGACACAGTGTTGTCAAAGGCATCACGCAGAGCTTGGAAGTTCTGGTTGATCTCCGAGGTGGAGTTAAAGCCTGACGTAATGTTGTTGATGGATGGTTTCTTAGCCATGACGTTATTGAACCTTGATCCCTAGACGCTCCGCATCCTCAGAGAGTAGCGACAGAGCTTGCTGATTCATCTCTTCTTCTTCCTTGGCCTTGAGTTTCTCTTTAGCCTTGGAAGCACTCTTGTCGTCAAGCCACCCACGCTCCAAGAGAAGCTTAGCAGCACCAAACGAAGAACGACCACCCGTACGCATTTCATCTGCAATAGAACGAATAGCCTCAGACTTGATCTTAACCTCGACTTCCTTACGCCATGCCTCTACGTCTTTCTTGATGTAGTTGCTATTGGACAGTTGAAGCCAAGTCTCCCACGAACCGAAGACAGCCCAAGCGAAGGTGTACTCCGTAGGGTCTGTGACACAGTACGACAAATACAGCTTACGCAAGGAGGTGTACGTCTTACCCTCACGCACAATGTCAGCTTCCTTGAGGGTGAAGATAACGTGCTCAGGTTCGAAGTACGAAAGCTCCCAGAAGAGAGACTTGGTGCGTAGCTTGCCTTGTGACGTACGTAGCTGGGTCTCTGTGAAGAGCACGGTTTCTCTACCTTTGAGTAAGAACTAGTGTGCTCGCAGAGCTGCGCGAATCACTTAGTGGCAATTATACCACAGTAGAAATACATTTGTCAACCCCCTATCCTCTATGCTCTGATTACGACACAGATGATCTGTATACGACAAAGATAGGGCTTGACAGAAGTGAAAAACCTGTGTATAATAAAACTGTCCTTTGGCGGACCCTAGTATATAACTATAGTACTCTTCTCCTCAAGGTTCACTCCTACGTAGTACTTAAGGAGAAGCTACAGATTCTGCCACAGGTTGGCCTTAGGTCAGACTGATGCAGATTCCATCGTAGTACGTAAGTACAGCGTCTGTAAGATATCCAATACCTAAGCACTACTCGCGCACCCCTATGGTTCACTCCGTAGGGGTTTCCTCATTTGTTGTCGTCATAGAACTTACGTAGAGCGTAGGGATACCTTGTGGGTTCAGGAATTTTTATGAGAAAATCTTTAGGTGCATTTCATGAATATGGCATGGCCCCC
>JACCDH010618904.1_pt1 | contig 32169 bp, 25 predicted proteins | sample 7442481 | NCBI WGS metagenome assembly JACCDH01 (sample SAMN15323433, study PRJNA562643) | freshwater metagenome | isolation source: river surface water | place: USA:Blue River Watershed | collected 2017-08-15
CAGATGAAGGAAGCTGTAATTGTTTATAACCGTAAGCAGGATAGAACGGTTACGAATAATGAAATGGCGACAGTAAGTTCACGTTCGTTTAATCCGGATGATACCAAGAAATTTGCCGGTGCACTTGGCGATCCAAGTCGTATGGCTGCAAATTTTGCAGGTGTTGTTTCGGGTAATGATAGTCGTAATGATATAGTGGTAAGAGGTAATTCACCCAATGCGATGTTGTGGCAAATGGAAGGCGTAAATATTCCAAATCCAAACCACTTTGGTTCAAGTTTTAATACCGGTGGTCCCGTAAGTATGTTAAATGCCAATAATATTGGGAAGAGTGATTTTTTTACCAGCGCATTTCCTGCGCAATATGGTAATGCCAATGGTGGTGTGTTTGATTTGGTATTGCGTGAAGGTAATTACGAGAAACATGAGTTTATCGGACAAGTAGGTTTTAATGGATTTGAGGTAGGGGCTGAGGGTCCACTAAACAGAAGAACAAAAGCTACCTATATTTTTAATTATAGATACTCTACACTTGGGTTGATGAAAAACTTAGGTATTAATCCGGGAACGGGAGCGGCTACTCCATTGTATCAAGATATGAATTTTAAAATTGCTATACCTACCAAGAATAAAGGTAAACTAAGTTTATGGGGTATGGGTGGTTTTAGTTCAATTGATTTGCTCGGAAAGGAAGTGGATACTACAGAGATTAACTTTTATGGTTCACGAGATGAAAACACACTTCCTCGTTATCAAAGTGGAGTAGTGGGGCTAAGTTTCGAAAAATCACTTTCTACTAAAACCTGGGCCAAGCTTACGCTTGCCGCAAGTGGAAGTTACAACTACTTTACTACGGATAGTTTAGAGAGTACCTCTGATAAGGCGTATCGGAAAGGAGAGGGGAATTTCTTGGATGCTAAGTACTCTTTGGTATTAAACGCAACACATAAAATTAATGCTAAGCATGCCTTACATTTTGGGTTTACCAATGATGTAATGCAATTTGATTACAGCAATAAAGATGTATACAATAAAGGTACTATTGATACCATACGTGTGAAGCAAAATGGTATCGTTAATTTAACACAAGCATATGCTCAGTGGAAGTATCGCATTTCCGCTCGTTTTACTTCTAATATTGGTGTGCATGCACAATACTTTAATGTAAATAACCAAGCAGTGGTTGAGCCTCGAGTGGGTTTACGTTATGCGGTTTCTGCTAAATCAAGTATTAATGTGGGATATGGTTTACATCATCAAACACTCCCTTTATATAATGTATTTGTAAGAGATCGTAATGGAATAGAGAGTAATAAAGACCTGGAATTTATCCGCTCTAATCATGCCGTAATTGGATTCGAAAGTAACTTTACCCGCTTATGGAAATTTAAATTGGAAGCCTACTATCAATATTTAGATAAAGTTCCTGTTAGTAGATATACTTCTTCTTTTTCTGCGTTAAATATTGGTGCGGCATTTGTGCCTAGTGATGAATCTGATTTAGTAAATAAAGGTACCGGTATTAACTATGGTACAGAGTTAACCTTAGAACGCTACTTTGATAAAGGATACTATATCTTACTTACCGGTTCCTTGTTTGATAGTAAGTATACAGGAAGTGATAATGTTGAACGTAACACAGCTTTTAATACTAAGTATGCTTTAAACTTCTTGGCCGGAAAAGAAATTAAGTTAGGTAAGAATGGAAATGTACTTTATGGCAATATTAAACTTACAGCCATTGGTGGTAAATACTTTACTCCTCTCGATTTGGCCGCTTCACAAGCTGTTGGACGTGCTATGTATAATTCGGCATTAGCATTTAGTGAGAAACAATCGGATTATTTCCGTGCTGATGTGAAAGTGGGTTATCGTAAGGAATACAAGAAAAGTACCATGGAGTTTTCGCTCGACTTACAAAATGTAACCAATCACAAAAATATATTTAGTCAAGGTTATAATAAGTATCGCAACACCATTTCATACGAGTATCAACAAGGATTTTTCCCTGTTCCAACCTTTCGATATACCTTTTAAAAAAGTTTGTATCTTCCTTGCAGCATGGTTTCAAAACAATCTCATAAGCACACGTTTTTTAATATAAAAGATGTTATCATTCGACACTCGATTATAGGGTTAATGGCGGTGTTTTTTGGTATAGCCGGAAAAAATACGGCAACTACAGCGGATGTATGGAGGAACGTATTCTCAACCTTTATTCTGATAACTGTGATATGGAACGGAAACATAGTGCTTTCTGCCATAACGGATAAAGGTTTAAGTTGGGAAACTCAGTTAAAGCGTAAATTGATTCAACATGCTGTTATCGCTGTGTTGTGGCCTATCTTAGTAAATTATGGATTCAACTTATTCATTTACCCGTTTATTCATGGGCATCCTTGTAAACTCAATTCGGGTGAAAATATTAGTTATTTAATAATTAGTGTTGCACTCACGCTTTTAGTAAATAGTGTTTTTGTGGCTTCCGCGTTCTTTAAGTTTTGGCGCGATACCATTAGTGAGAAGGAAGCCGTGAAGCGCGAAATTGTGTTAGCAGAGTTTGCTACATTAAAAAACCAAATCAACCCACATTTTCTATTTAACTCTTTGAACACTCTTACCAGTCTAATTGAAGAGCAACCCGCTTTAGCGAGTGAGTTTGTGCAGAAAATGGCTAGTGTTTATCGTTACGTGCTCACACAACGCGATAAAGAAACAGCTCCACTTCATGATGAGTTAAAGTTTGTAGAGTCATACATCTACCTCAATAAAATCAGATTTGGAGAAAATTTCAATACGCATATCCAAGTGGATGAAATCCACCAGAACAAACAAGTGGTAACCTTAGCACTCCAAATGCTCATTGAAAATGCACTGAAGCATAATGTGATATCTGAACAACGGAAACTAGAGTTACATATATTAGTAGAAGGTGATTTTTTGGTGGTGAAGAATAAAATTCAGCGCAAGGCTACCTCTGCTGATAGCAACGGAATTGGTTTGAATAACATTGTACATCGATACAGTTTTGTTACTGATAAGCCGGTGCAGATTGAAGATAACGGAATAGAATTTTGTGTACGCTTACCCTTACTATAAATGAAAATTGCACTAATAGAAGACGAGGCGCCTGCATTAAATAGGCTCAAAAAAATGATACTAAGCGTGCTGCCTACTGCTGATTTTGTGGCAACTGCTGATAGTATTGAGTCGGGAGTGAGGTTATTTCACGCACATCCCTCACTCGACTTGGTTTTTATGGATATTGAATTAGCTGATGGACAAAGTTTTGAATTGTTTAATCAAGTGGAAATAACTTGTCCGGTTGTATTTACCACTGCTTATGATGAGTTTGCCATTAAAGCGTTTAAGGTGAATGCAGTTGATTACTTATTGAAACCAATTGATAAAGAAGAGTTGCGATTGGCAATAGAAAAGTGTAGCAAGCAAAAGAAAGAATCGATTGATTACTCCCTACAAATTAAAGAACTGATTGCAGGGATGAAGTCAGACACTCGAGTCTCCTATAAAACTCGGTTTCTTATTCGTAATGGTAGCAAATTATTATCTGTTCCGGTGGAGGATATTATCTTGTTTCATGCAGCAGATAAGTTAGTGTACGTTCATACCAAGCAACAACAAAAATTGGTGATTGATTACACGCTGGAAGAGTTGATTGAACAATTGAATCCTAGGTATTTTTTTCAACTTAACAGACAGTTTATTGCGCATGTATCCAGCATCAAGTCTATACATACTTACTTTAACGGCAAGCTCAAAGTGGAGTTAATGCGATTTGAAGAAGAAGAGGTGTTAGTTAGCCGCGAACGCGCATCTGAGTTTAAACAATGGCTTAATCAATAATCATTTTATCATATGATGGATTTTTTGATCACGCTGAAAGCACGAAACGAAACCTTATTCTATTTTGGTCTTATTTGTTTTATCCTTTCACTTTTATTTCTGACACTTGCTAAGTTAACCACTACGCAAGTTTTTGGAGTGAGTGCGTGGTACAAACCATTAAAGTTTGCGCTTTCACTTGCTATCTACTCATGGACGATGGGTTGGTATTGTTATTACCTTCCCGATTTCAATATTGGCTTCTTTAATTGGACGGTTGTGATTTTATGGAGTTTTGAAATTGTATACATCGCTTTACAAGCAAGTAAGGGGCAATTGTCACATTACAACATTTCAACTCCGGTTTATGCGTTAATGTATTCGCTTATGGCAATTGCTGCAACAGTAGTAACCTTATATACGGCCTATGTGGGTATCTTATTTTTTTCAAACTCCTTTGTATCGTTACCCGATTATTATGTGTGGGGTATTCGATTAGGCATACTCATATTTGTAGTATTTTCCTTTCAAGGATTTGCTATGGGCTCAAGGTTAAATCATAGTGTAGGAGCTTTAAATGATAATTCGAATTGGTTTATTATTGGATGGAGTAAAACAGTTGGCGATTTACGTGTTGCTCATTTTATTGGTATGCATGCGCTGCAAGTATTGCCTATACTGGCTTACTATCTGTTTAAGAATACGAAATTAACGATTGGTGCATCGGCTGTTTATGGACTATTAGCTCTGCTCACGTTTATACAAGCCATACAAGGTCGTCCGCTTATTAAGCAAAAAAATCAAGCCCATAAACAACAAATCACTCCTTAATACAGAGTACTTATTTCTTTTGCTCCATATCCTGTTGCAAGGTATTCATAGCCATTAATTGCTTCATAGTTTGTTGCATACCTTCTGTGCTGCCATCTAAGAATATCACATTGCCTTTTCCATTTTCGGCAAAGTTTTTAATGGATTCGGTCCACATGCTAAATAGCAAAAAAGAAGCATCTAGATCTGCTACTTTCATTTCTTTAGCAGCTTCACTCATACCGCGTGCCACCTCCTGACGAAATAGGGCAACACCTTGTCCGCGTAGTTGCGCAGCTATACGCTCTGCCTCAGCAGCAATTTTTATCGCATTACCTTCCGCTTCAGCAGCTTTTGTTTTTGTGATTAATAAAGCTTGTCCTTCATTTTCTGCAGCAGCTTTCAAGTTACTTGAAGCCACCACTTGAGCCATACTCTTGGTGATAGCTTCATCAAACGTAATGTCGTTTAATTGTAAATCAAGTAGATGAAATCCCCATGTTTCCAATACAGCATCAATTCCATCTTTCACATATTCCACAATCTCTTTACGTAAGGATAAAATTTCTGCTTGACGTTTAGTAGCTACGTAACCGCGAATACCACCTTCAATGGTGCGAATCAAAGCAGTCATAAAATCACGTTCATTCACAAATTTAAATGCCACATTTTTTAGCGTTTCTTCTTTGTTATCAATAACACTATATAACAGCATTGCCTTGAAATACACATTTGCTTGATCTTGTGTAATGGCTTGAAAATCCAACTCAATAGAACGATTCTGAATGGATATTTTTTTGAAGATAGTTTCGAAGAAAGGAATTTTGAAGTTTAATCCCGGATATAATACCCTGCGGTATTTACCAAACATAGTTACAATTGCTACTGTACCTTGTTGTACAGTTACGAAACTCAAGAAAATAATTAGTAGTGCAACAACACCTAGTGTTAAGAAAAAAGCCATGGTTTAATTTATTAAGTATATCGAAGATACTTAAAAAGAATTATCTGCCACGCTTTCTATTGTTGTTTTTAGATGAGCGTTGGTTGCTTGATGATGAACGGTGATTCTTAGCCGATTTATTTGAAGAATGTCTACCACCGCTTGATTTGTGGCTTCTTGATGCCGATGAGTTTGGTTGATTAGATGCAGGTTTTGGCTTTGATGAAGGTGCTGATTTCTTGGATTTAGTACCTGCGGTTTTAGGCTTTACATCCTCATCACTATTCGATTCGGCTGTAAGTTTGTATAAGGTATCAAGCTCCGTTTCTGTTAAATCGCGCCAATCACCTACCGGTAATTTATTTAACGAAATATGCATAATACGCACGCGTTCCAATTTCACCACATCATATCCAAAGTGTTCACACATTCTGCGTATCTGACGGTTTAATCCTTGTATTAACGTAATGCGAAAAACGGTTGGAGACTCTTGTACTATTTTACATTTCTTGGTTACCACACCTAGCATCGGAACACCGTTACTCATGCGTTTAATTACCTCTTCGGTAAGCGGTTTATTTACGGTTACAACGTATTCCTTTTCATGCTTATTTCCGGCACGCAAAATTTTGTTCACCATATCACCATCGTTGGTCAATAATATCAACCCTTGCGAGTCTTTATCTAAACGTCCTATGGGAAAAATGCGTTGTGGATGATTCACGAAATTCACAATATTATCAGCCACACCTTGTTCGGTTGTGCTAGTAACACCTACCGGTTTATTTAATGCAATAAACACCAAACGATCCGCTTTAAAAGGTTCTAGCTTATGTCCGTTTACCACTACTCGGTCGCCACCAAAAACTTGATCACCAATTTTAGCTTTACGTCCGTTAATGCTCACCACACCTTGCTCTATGTATCTATCCGCTTCACGTCTGCTGCACAAGCCACTTTCGCTAATAAATTTATTTAATCGTATGCCTCCCGTTTTTTGCATGGTGTTAGTGGTATTGAGCGTGTAGTGTTTGAATGAGTTGAGCTTTGGTTTCACCGTCATATTGTATAACGGCAGTGCATGGCTGCTGAATAAGTTTATTTTCTGTTACCCAAGCATACGCATCAAATGTGAATGGGAAAATCATAAAGCGGTATTGGTGATGGTTTAATTGTAACGACTGTACCAATGCCGTTTTCTCTGCTCGTTCTACCTCTTCCAAATACATGGTTTTGGGTTTGAGTTTATGATGTAAGTAATAATCTAATGCCACCAACTGTGCTAGAACAGCATCAGTTGGATAGTGCAGCTCGATTACTTCTTTCAAGATATCATATGCTTCATACAAGGTGTGTTTATGGAAGTTGCTTTTAGCATGGAAATGTTTACCCAATAGTAACAAGAAATCGAAGATGCTATAGTGCAGCGAAACATACTTGAGTGTTTGAGTCGCTCTTTTCTTATTCCAATAAATCTCGAGGGCTTCTTCTAATAACGTAATTTGAAAAAGTTCGTCCTTACTCAAATAATTACTCTCTATAATTTGGTAGGGTGGAAGTGGGTCGAATTGATATCCGTGTTGCTCGTATTTCATACGCACCGGAGTACCTTTTAAGAACTTTAAAAAGCCTAGTTGTAATTCCGGTGGATGCAGTTTAAATACCTCTTCAATACTATATTTTATATCAGCCCATTCATCCAAAGGTAAACCCACAATTAAATCCAAATGCATTTCAATCTTATTATCTAATTGTTTGATAACTGCACTTGTTTTATCAAAATTTTGCTTTCTGCTTACTTGTAGGTTTGCTTTTTGGTTTACGGTTTGAATACCAATTTCAAATCGGAATACGCCTGTAGGAACTTCCTCTTGAATAAATTTAACGATATCCGGATGCACGATATCGGCAGTGATTTCAAACTGAAATACTTGTCCGGGTTTTCTTCTTTCCAGGATAAAGCGGAAGATATCGATGGTAAAATCTTTCTTCACATTGAAGGTTCTATCCAGAAACTTAATCGTTCTTCCATGCTCGATTAAATAAGCTAAGTTCCGTTTAATATCTTCTATAGGAAGGTAACGTACTTTGTTATCTAAACTGGCCAAACAAAATTCACATTTGTACGGGCAACCACGAGATGTTTCGATGTAACAAACCTTGTTGTATAAATCATCACTTGGGTCGTTTATGTAAGGATTAATTCCGGCTAGTTCATTTACATCAAATGTAACTTGTTGCGGAAAAAACTTAACCTCATTATCTTGTTTATAGACGAGGTTTGGTACTAAAGATAAATCAGGATAGCTCTTTAAAAAAGATGCGAAGGGGATTTCTCCCTCTCCAACAATTATGTAATCTACCTCATCACGAGCAATTACATCCATGTAATCATAACTAACCTCAGGCCCGCCTAAAAGTATTTTTATACTTGGGTTGATGCGCTTTAACTCACGTGCAACAGCTAATGTTTGTGTGATGTTCCAAATGTAGCAACTAAAGGCTACCACATCATATTCACCACATTGCTTGGCAATATCTTCCGGTTTTTCTTTTATGGTAAACTCACGCCAATTCAATCCCGCGTGTTGTTTTTTGTTTAATTCAAACAACAACCGAATAGCCAAATTTAGGTGTATGTATTTTGCGTTGAGTGTAGTAAGTAAAACCTTCATGTAAGGCACAAAGATAGGAGATATTCTATTGGGATTAAACCATAAAAAAAGCGTCCCGTTTTGCGGGACGCTTTTGATTATGCTAAAATGGTATTTTTTGTTTGTTCTAAAATGTGTTCCGCTTTTTCTTGCGTTGACGACTCACTGTATACACGTAATACAGGCTCTGTTCCACTTGCTCTTATCATCACCCATTCACCATTACCTAAATGAAACTTAAACCCATCTAAATCTTCTACTTTTTCTATGGTGTAATTACCGAAGGTTTGGTATGAACCGGCTTTGCAATTTGCCAGTACACGCTGTTTGATTTCTTCCGTGATGTGTAAATCAATACGTCCCATCGCAAAACTTCCAACCACATCGTACACTTCTTTAATCAACTCATCCAAACTCTTACCGGTTTTGGCCATAAATTCCCAAAGGGTTAAACCAATCCAAATACCATCGCGCTCCGGAATAAATCCTTTAATGGCAATACCTCCGCTTTCTTCGCCACCTACTAATACGTTTTCGGTAACCATTTTTTCGCAGATGTATTTAAAGCCAATTTTGGTAATCTCAATATCTAAACCATACGCTTTTGCAAGCGCAGTAATTTTTGAGGTAGCACTAAACGTAGTGATCACCTTTCCACTCATGCCTTTGTATTTGTGCAGGTAGTGTACCAACAACAAAATGATGTGGTGTGAATCGACAAACTCACCACGTTTGTTATACAAACCAATACGATCTGCATCGCCATCCGTAACTAAACCACAATCAATATCACCACGCTGTTTTAGTGCAGCACTAAACTCTGCTAAGTTTTTATGAATAGGTTCAGGTGCTTGTCCGTGGAAACTTGGGTTGTATTCACAATGCAATAAAAATGCTTCAGGAAACAACGCTTTCATTACGTTTTGTCCGGCACCATACATGGCATCATAGCCAAACTTCATTCCACTGTTTTTGATGGCCGCTAAGTCAAAGTTTGCTTTTACTTCATCAATGTACAACGTTTCTAAATCAACGTAAGTTACCATGCCTGATTTCAACAACTCATCCATTGGAGTTAAAGCTGTTTCAACCAATGTGTTTGGTATGGCAGCTTCTACCGCATCAATCACTGCCGGACTGCTTGGTCCACCATAATGTGCTTTTAATTTATATCCGCTGTATGCAGGAGGGTTATGGCTTGCAGTAATGATTACACCTAGAGCAGCTCCATGTTTTACGGCACCTAAACTTACCATTGGAGTTGAAACAAAACCTTTAGCCAATTTTACTTTTATGCCATTGGCACACATAATTTGAGTAACTGTTTCCGCAAACAATTCACCGGCAAAACGGCAATCGTGGCCTAACACAATATTCAGGTTATTGGCATATTCTTTTTTGATATAATCAGCTGTGCCTTGCGCAACACGTTTTACATTTTCCACGTTAAATTCAGCAGCAATAATGCCGCGCCATCCATCTGTTCCAAACTTAATTTGATACATAGTTTATATCCTTTTTTACACACATAAAGACGCACTGTTGATGCGTCTTTATGATTCAATTATACAATTATTAATTCTTATGCAAAAGCATTCTCACCGGTGATATCCATACCTGTAATCAATAAGTGGATATCATGTGTGCCTTCGTAGGTAACTACCGATTCTAAGTTCATCATGTGGCGCATAATTGGATACTCACCTGTAATACCCATACCACCTAACATTTGACGAGCTTCACGAGCTACATTTAATGCTAACTCAACGTTGTTACGTTTGGCCATACTGATTTGCGCAGGAGTTGCACGTCCTTCGTTCATCAATACACCTAAGCGCCAAGTTAACAATTGCGCTTTAGTAATCTCGGTAAGCATTTCTGCTAATTTCTTTTGTTGTAACTGGAATGCAGCAATGGGTTTACCAAATTGGATACGCTCTTTGCTGTAACGTAATGCGGTATCGTAGCAATCCATGGCAGCACCAATCGTACCCCATGAAATACCATAACGAGCGCTGTTCAAACAAGTCAATGGACCTTTCAATCCTTCCACACCCGGTAAAATATTTTCAACCGGAACTTTTACATCGTTAAATACCAACTCACCTGTTGCACTTGCGCGTAAACTCCATTTATTTTCTGTTTCTGGAGTGCTAAAGCCTTCCATGCCACGCTCCACAATAATACCTTTGATTTTACCTTGTTCGTTTTTAGCCCAAACCACTGCTACATCAGCATATGGAGAGTTTGAAATCCACATTTTAGCGCCATTCAAAATCACATGTTTGCCATCACCTGCATCACGGAAGTTAGTAGTCATACCTGCCGGGTTTGAACCATGGTTTGGTTCTGTTAAACCAAAGCAACCTAACCATTCGCCTTTAGCTAATTTCGGTAAGTATTTGTGTTTTTGCTCTTCGCTTCCAAATTTATAAATCGGATACATTACCAATGAACCTTGCACAGATGCTGTTGAACGCACACCCGAATCGCAGCGCTCTAACTCTTGCATCATAATGCCATATGTAATGTAATCCATTCCTCCGCAACCGTATTCAACCGGTAACTGAGGGCCAAAGCAACCTAAATCGCCTAATTGTTTTACCATCGCATAGTTGAATTTGGCTTGTTGCGCCATATCTTCAATTACTGGCGACAATTCCTTTTTCACATAATCGCGCACCATGTTGCGAATAAGTTTATGCTCTTCGGTTAACAATTCATCCATTAAGTAATAATCCGGATGGTTGTATAAATCCGGTTTGTTTGCTTTATGAAATGTAGCGGTTTGAACGGCTTTTTCTGTACTCATATCTAATGTTATTCAATTGGTGCGAATTTACTATTAAATTGCGCATATAAAAGCCGAATAACGTTATCTTATACCTTTAAAATCAAACCTTAATTCCATATGCGCGTAGAACTGAACCAAGTAAAATTTAGAGCTTATCATGGCTTGTATGAGCACGAAAGAATTAATGGTGGCGATTTCCTCGTTGATGTAAGTTTAGAACTTGCAGATTTGCCCGCATACACCGAATTAGCCCATGTGGCCAACTATGAGGAAGTATATGCGATTTTGAAGAATAGAATGAATACACCTTTGTTATTCATTGAGGAAGTTGCCCGATTAATCAAAGATGATTTGGTGCTAGCTTTTCCCAATACCAATCAGATCATAGTTGCTGTAACTAAATGCGCCCCTCCCATTCCGGGTATGCAAGGTTCTGCCAAAGTTACTTCCACTTATACACGCTAAAACCCGCGTATCGGGTCATATTTAGTTGATTTACTTCTGAAGGTAAAGGAATAGTTCTGTCTATTCCGTCTACCCATAAAAGTACCGTATTGGAATCTGTTATGGTTGTTGTTTTCCAAAGTTTTGCTTGATGATGTGTTTGGTAATAGACCAAATCAGGGGCATTGCTATACACAATAGTTTGTTGAGGTAAAGCTATAATTCCTTTGTTTATCAAAATACGGTGCCAACTAATTTTGTTGTAGCCTCCTGTTCCATTATTTGTGATGTAGACGATGTAAATTCCAACTATTGGTAATAACAATAAAATAATGTATTGAAACGCTTTTGCAGATAACTGATTTAGAAGTTCTTCTTGATCTATGATGCAGATGAAAATTGGAAGCGCGGGTAGGGCATAACGTAGACATTCCTCCGGTTTTAAAGGTGCAAAGCAAAGTACCAACAACCAGTAAGGTATAAAGGCAAAAAGTACAGCCTTGCTTGTTAATTTTTTAAAGCGAATAAAACCTAATAAGATCAGGATGATTAATACGGTAAATCCAATCCATGTGGTGTAGTGTTGGGTGTAGTTATGAATGAAATGTTGAAGTTGATGACCTTGTGTGTTATTGCTTAATATGGTCATTTCATACCCACGGTTCCACCATAAGTTAGTTATCACTGGAATAAGGCTTAGCAGCAAACTCAAACTTGTTCGTGTAATTCGCTTGTTTGTTATCCATTCCCATATAATCAGTCCGAAAACAATTGGAATACCCGCATATCTTAACTCGCAAAGTAGCGCGCCAAGTAAGGTTAATATCAACAACTGTTGTGTTGATTTTTCTTGTTTTTGATAGGTATATAAAAATGGAATAAGAAGTGCTACAAAGATGGCTTCGCTCCATAGCATTACATACATTTTTACAAAAGGAGGTAATAAGAACAAAGCTGCTAACAACCATTTTGCCGGTAAGGACCTTAATTTCTTTTCGGTGTAGTAAAAAGTGAAAAAAGCAGCTCCTATGTTGAATGCAATAATGCTTTTGGAAAGAGGTAAAGGAAACAATTTAAAGGAACTTAGTAATACCGGAAATAACCAAGGCCAGTTCGTCATCCATGCGCCATCATATTGCATATACCCTTTTCCGTGAGCAAGGCTTTCTGCCACCGACAAATAGCCAACGGAATCAGGACTAATACCGGGCCCCCATCTGCATAGTGGAATCAAAAGCAACAAGTAGGTGAGTATCACTACATATGTGGGATCTCGGAAGAGTTTATTCACTGTACTAAAATAAAAAAGCCTTTCGGATATCCGAAAGGCTTTTCATAAAATATGTTATGTATTAAACACCGGTATCGTGCATCACACTCTCCATAATGAATGGATGTTTGGTTGGATACAAGTTAGCTTTAGTTAATGCTTTCAATACAGTGAATAAGAATATACCTGCAAATAAACTTAAGAATCCGATTTCCATTAAACCAACACCTTGAGAAGGTACTTCGATAATACCTGTTGGATTGTGATCGGTTACCGCTGTGGCTAAGTTCATAGCACCCGGCATAATCATTAAGTATAAATCATTCCAGTGTCCAAGTAAAATACATGCACCAACGAATGCACCAACGTTTGAATTACGTTTAGCACCACGTTTCATGAAAACGAAGAAAGGAATAACAAAGTTTAATACTAAGTTGATGTAGAAACTGAACTTGTAAGTTCCTTGCATACGCACTTTGTAGTAAGCTACCTCTTCCGGAATGTTTGCGTACCAAATCAATAAGAATTGAGCAACCCACATATAAGTCCAGAACATAGAAATAGCGAATACCCATTTACCTAAATCGTGCATGTGCTCATCAGTAGCAATGCCTTCTAGATAACCATTTTTGCGTAAGTACCAAGTTAACAAGTAAGCAACGGTCATTGCACTAGCCCATCCTGTTGCGAAATTGTAAACAGTGAAAATGGTTGAGTACCAATGTGCATCTACACTCATACTTACGTCCCAAGCAAACATACTGAAGGTAAAACCAAACACAATCATAAACAATGCCGACATGCGGAATGATTTATCAAAGAAAGTGGTGTCTAACAAACCGGTAGAAAGTTGATCTTCTTGACGTGAATATTTTCTAATCATACTTGCAGCCCAAACCCAGAAACCTGAGAAAGCAGCAATACGAATTAAGAAGAAAGGTTTGTTTAAGTACCAAGTCTTTTTAGCTAATAATGGATCTGATTCCATTACGCCATCGTGTGCCCAATGGTAGATACCACCATGGAAAACCATTAAACTTAAAAACACAACCAAGAATACGGTGATTGCACCAATTGGCATGAATTCGCTAATAGCTTCGAATACTCTTCTTACGGCAACGTACCAACCAGCGTTAGCTAATTGACTAATCACAATAAAAATGATAGCAAGTGTAGAAATAAGGAAGAAGAAGTACCCATTGAACAAGAGGCTACCTAAAAGGCGCTTCATTGGTAAATGATGTAAATCTTCTTGAGATAAACCTTCAATACTTGGGTGGTAAGTGAAGTAACCAATTACTGCTAAAAGCAAGCCCAAGCCCATAAGTATAAACGATAAACGTTTAGCTTTATCGGTGAATACAAATTTTTCTTCTCTTAATTGAATGGCAGATGTATGTCCCATTTTGTGTAGAGTTTAATTATTTTGATGAATTAGCAGCAGCGGTTGATACCCCACTTAATTGATAAATGTAATGAACTACTTGCCAGCGTTGTGTTGGAGTTAAAACTGTTCCGTAAGCACCCATCAAGTTTTTACCATGTGTAATGCTATAAAAAGCTTTACCGGGGTTGATAGTTGGAAGCCTGTCGCTGTATGCAGGAACACGAGGATATTTACCATCTTTTACGATAGTTCCTTCACCGTTTCCATCTTCAGCATGGCAAGGAGTACAGTTGATATTGAACAAACGCTTTCCTTCAGCTAAATGATATTCAGAAGCAGGTAATGGATTACTCCAAGCACTTGATGCCTCATAAGATTCGTTACTTTTAGGAGCACTGTAAGTAGCAAACTCTAATTGGCCACGAGCGATAGTACCTTTAACAGGTAAACGCATGTTAATTCCATGAGGATTGATGGTGTTGCTTCCATTCGTTGCAGTTTCATCTTCGGTTGCCAATTGGGTCATTGGCTCGTATGCGAAAGAAACATACATATTAGGAGCATACTCCGAACCCGGATTATCACCTCCGGCACTACAGCCTACCATAATACTTGAGGTTGCTGCAATGGCTAATAAGCCTAGTATCGATTTTCTCATTATTCTACTATCCTTTCTCTTACTTCTAAAGCACCACCTTGTTTGAATACGTTGGTTAAATCGCCAACATTGGTTTTGCCTTCATGAATATTAACAGCAATAACAAAACGGTCGTCAGTAACACGAATATCCATGATATCTGTGTTACGTCCCCAGAACATTTTATTTACGAAGAAAAAGCAGCTTACCATACCGAAAGCGGTAAATAAGATACCTAATTCAAACGTAATTGGAATATAGGTTGGAATATGTAAAAATGGTTTGCCACCAATGTTCATTGGCCAATCAAAATAACTGGCGTAAGACATTAAGGTTAACGCACAAGTAATACCAATCATAGAGAAAACGAAAGCTGCGGTTGATAAGCGAGTACGTTTTACTCCTAAAACTCGGTCTAAATTGTGTACGGCAAAAGGAGTGTACACATCATGCACATCGTAACCTTTTTCTTTTAAACTTCTGGTTACTTCCAGTGTTGCATCCGGGTTATCGTAAACCCCAAGTAACATTTTTTTATTATCCATGAGCTGTTTCTCCTTTCTCAGTGTGTGCATGTCCGTGGTCATGACCATGTCCGTGCGTAGGGATGATTGATTTAACCTCTGCCATGTTGATAGTTGGTAAGTAACGGCAGAACAAGAAATATAATGTGAAGAATAAACCGAACGAACCGAACAAGATAGAAGCCTCAGTTAAAGTAGGCGTATACATGCTCCAGCTTGATGGTAAGAAATCACGGTGTAATGAAGTTACGATAATTACGAAACGCTCGAACCACATACCAATGTTTACTATAATCGACATGATGAAAATAAACCAAGGAGTAGAACGTGCCCATTTAGTCCAAAATACCTGAGGAGCAATTAAGTTACAAGTCATCATTATCCAATAGCTCCACCAGTATGGACCACTAGCACGATTAATAAATGCGTATTGTTCGTATTCTACACCAGAATAAGCTGCAACGAAAAACTCAGTAATATAAGCTAAACCTACCATGGTACCCGTTAACATAACTACACGGCACATAGCATCTAAGTGACCCATAGTGATGTAATTTTCTTGCTTCAATACCACACGTCCGATAACCAATAGTGTTAACACCATACCGAAACCGGAGAAAATTGCACCGGCAACGAAGTATGGAGGGAAGATGGTGGTATGCCAACCCGGTACTAACGAGGTAGCAAAGTCCATAGATACGATAGAGTGAACCGAGAATACAAGTGGTGTTGAAATACCTGCAAGGATTAACGAAATCATCTCATAACGATGCCATGTACGTGTTGAACCATTCCAACCCATAGAGAAGAAGTTATACATAAACTTACGTAAGCCCGTAGCACGGTCGCGAGTAGTTGCGATATCCGGAATTAAACCGATATACCAAAATACTAACGATACGGAGAAGTAAGTTGAAATCGCGAACACGTCCCAAACTAATGGTGAGTTAAAGTTAACCCATAGTGTACCGAATGCGTTTGGTAATGGAAGTGGCCAGTATCCCATCCATGGACGACCCATATGTGAAATAATGAATGAAGCCGCACAAATTACAGCGAAAATGGTCATCGCCTCAGCAGAACGGTTGATAGACATACGCCATTTTTGACGGAATAATAATAATACGGCCGAAATTAAGGTTCCTGCGTGACCGATACCCACCCAGAATACGAAGTTGGTAATATCAAACGCCCAACCTACTGTTTTATTCAAGCCCCAAACACCTAAACCCGTTAAGAACGTATAGGTGGTAGCAATTAACCAAATACCAAGCACGATAGCAGAAAGGGTAAATCCAATCCACCATGCTTTGCTGGCTTTGTTTTCCATTGGGCGTAAAATATCACGCGTTACGTCAGCGTAGGTTTTGCCACCCGTTACTAATGCTTCTCTTATTGGTGATTCTAATGACATGTGTACTTTTTTTTAATTACCAGTAAAATTTTAATTAATGTGCATGTTCAGCGTTAGCTTTCTCTTCATGTTTTGCACTTGCATGCGCATCATGTGAGCCACCTGCTAATTCTTCATCCACGTTACGAATCTTAGTCATGTAAGAAACTGAAGGTTGAACATCATATTCTTCCAATAACACGTAGCTACGTTCATTTTTGAATAGTTTAGCGATTTCGCTGTTTTTGTCGTTCACATCACCAAAGATGATGGCATCAGCAGGGCATGATTGCTGACAAGCTGTTTTTACATCACCGTCTTTTACTTTACGGTTTTCTAATTTAGCTTGTAATTTACCTGCTTGGATACGTTGGATACAGAACGAACATTTTTCCATAACACCACGTGAACGAACGGTTACATCCGGGTTAATTACCATACGACCTAAATCGTTGTTCATGTAGAAGTCAAATTGATCGTTCTCACGGTATTTAAACCAGTTGAAACGTCTTACTTTATAAGGGCAGTTGTTCGCGCAATAACGTGTACCAACGCAACGGTTGTAAGCCATGTGGTTTAAACCTTCTGAACTGTGCACAGTTGCCAATACCGGACAAACAGTTTCGCATGGTGCGTGACCGCAATGTTGACACATTAATGGTTGGAACGCTACACGTACGTTTTCAAAATCCGTTTCGTCAGTAATTACACCCTCGTCTTTACCTTTTAACACGTTACCTGCTAAACCGGCTTCGCGAGTTAATTTATTCCCTTTTTCATCTTTAAAGCTGTAGTAACGATCGATACGCATCCAATGCATTTCGCGGCTGTTCAAGATTTCTTGACGACCAACTACCGGTACGTTATTTTCAGCGTTACAACTTACCACGCATGATCCGCAACCGGTACATGAATTTAAGTCAACAGCCATTGCCCAACGGTGGCCTTTGCTATCATGCTCATCCCATAACGTGATGATGTGTGCATGTTTGTGGTTGCCTGCGCTTGGGTCTTTCACAAACTCTTTTAACGAAGCTTCGCGAATTAAATCACGACCTTCAATAGTGTGGTGAGTTTGTGTTTGTGGTAATTCATAATCATCACCAGTTTTTTCTACAGTAACGTCAGCGGCAGTGTATGAGTAAGTTTTACCGTTGAAGCTTACTAAACTGTAAGCATTTTTACCAACGTTTTTACCTACACGGCCACCGGCTGTACGTCCGTAACCTAAAGCGATAGAGATGGTGTCTCTTGCTTGACCAGGTTGAACCAATACCGGAATATTTTCAACTACACCTGATTTAGTTTTAACAGTAATCACGTCACCGTCTTTCAAGTTAAGTTTATCTGCAGTTACTTTACCAATAGCAGCATAGTTGTCCCAGCATACTTTACTGATTGGATCAGGCATTTCTTGCAACCATGGGTTGTTTGCATAACGTCCATCACCTAAACCAACTTTGGTGTATAATGTAACCTCTACTTTGTCTTTGTTTGAAGTGTAAGCTTGGTAAGCAGCATTCACCGCATCTTGTGGTAACACTGAAGTAGTGTAGGCTACAGCAGGTTTCATTGATGAAGTAAAGCCATCATGTAATGCTTTGTTCCAAGCAGCTTCGCTACCTAATACACCGGTCCAATAGTTTTTTACGTAAGTATACATGTCGGTAGTGTTACCTGACCAACGTAAGAAACTTTCTGAAGCTTGACGTGTATTGAATACCGGAGAGATGGTTGGTTGAACAAATCCAACATAACCAACGCGGCTTTCTACATCACCCCATGATTCCAAGAAGTGGTTATCAGGAGCGTAGAATTTACATAATGAAGTAGTTTCGTCTACTACACTGCTCGTAGAAATACTTACTGCAGCTTTCTTGATACCTTCAGCTAGTTTAGCTGAGTTGTAGTAGTTGTAAACCGGGTTTGAGTTGAAGAAAATCACCGCATCAACTGCACCTGAGTTTAATTCAGTTACAAATGATTCGAAAGCAGCATCATTACCGCCTTTTTGATTGCTGTAATTATCTAAATCAACAGTAGAACCAATGTTACCTAAAACACTGTTAATCGCATTTACGATTAATTGATGAGCTACGTTGTTGCTTCCGCATACTACGATAGAAGCACCTTTGTTTGCCCAAAGTTCTTTCGCTGCGTTTTCAATCATGTTTACAGCGAACTCCACATCACCCGGAGATGACATTTTTGGAGCACCAGCCAAAGCAGCTATTTTATTATATAAACTAATTAATGCAACACCTTCAGCACTTGGCTTAAGTGGTACACGAACGTCAGCGTTTGAACCTGTTAATGATAAACTAGCTTCAAATTGATAGTGACGGCTCATGGTTTTTGCACCATTATTAGTTGAACCCACTTTACGGTTTTTAACCCATTGTTTAGTGAATTCAACCGGAGAGATCCAAGTACCTAGGAAATCAGCACCGAAACTTACAATCGTTTTAGCTTTATCAAATTGGTAGCCCGGAATAACCGATTTACCAAATGATTGACCGTTTGCTTCACTAATAGCGCTATATGAAACCGGTTCGTAAACCACATGCTTAGCTTGTGGGTACTTAGCGATAAATTCACTTACTGCACGTTTAATAGAAGGGCTGGCAACTGCACCTGAAACGATACGGATACCTTTTGCTGATGCTAAACCTTTAGAGATTTTGCCATCAAGTGTATTCCAATCTACATCGTTTCCTTCTGCTTTTGGTCCTTGTAAACGCTCGTTGTCGTATAATTCTAATACGGATGCATGATCTACTGCACCAACAGCACCTTTAAATAAAGGTGACTCTGGATTACCTTCTACTTTTACCGGACGTCCTTCGCGGGTTTTAACTAATAAGCTAACACCCGTAGTTGGGTTAGTTGAGGCGTACCAGTTAGGAATACCCGGAGTAACAGTTTCCGGTTTAACAATGTATGGAATCGCGTTTTTGATTGGAGCTTTGTTACAAGCAGCCAATGCAACAGCCGAGATACCAAAACCGAAGTACTTTAAAAAGTCACGTCTGTTCGAAGTTAACTCACCGTCATTTTCGGTTAATACTTCTTCCAACGGAATACCTTCGGCAAATTCATTTCTTTTGTTTTGAAGAAATTTAGGGTCGTTGTTTAATTCCTCTAAACCTTTCCAGTATTTATTTTTATTTTCCATTGATGAATTTTTTCTTGTGAATGGTTAAATCTCAAATCTTACTTCTGAAATTTTGAAATTAATAGTGGCATTTTCCGCACTCTAAACCGCCAACATTGCTCACTGTTGCGTAAGATTTACCTTCCGCTTTTAAGTCAGCATGTAGTTTTTCGTAGTAATTGTTGTTTTCTACGTCAACTTTAGCTTCACGGTGACAATTAATACACCAGCCCATTTGTAATGATGCTTGTTGGTATACTACTTTCATCGTTTCAACCGGACCGTGGCAGCTTTGGCATTCTACTTTACCTGCTTTCACGTGTTGTGCGTGGTTGAAGTAAGCCAAATCAGGAAGGTTATGGATACGAACCCATTTAATTGGTTTTTGTTGCTTAGTTGGATCGTATGCTTTTTTCTCAGCATCCCATCCTACTGCATCATAAATTTTTGCAATCTCAGGTGATACCTGGCCATTGTATTTAGCACTAGCAGTTACGTGCATGTGGCAGTTCATACAAGTACTTGGTGAAGGGATAGTAGCTTGTTTACCTTTATCAGCACCACTGTGGCAGTATAAACAGTTAATTTTGTATTTACCGGCATGCAATTCGTGGCTGTAGTTGATAGGTTGAGTAGGAGCGTATCCTTTTTGTACACCTACTTTACGCACACCGTAATCGAAACCGTAAATACCAAGTACCACACTGATACCTAAAATAACTAATATGGTTCCAACAACCGGATGCTTGGTAAATAACTTGTATTTCCAAGTAGTGCGCACATCTACTACCGGCTCTGCTTCAGCAGCAGCAACCTCAGGGAATTTTTGATAGTAGATACCTTCAACGGTTTGTTTGATACGATACAACACAAAAACAATGATGAACAAAATCACTGCCATCAATGCTAATGCAATGAAGGTGGTGTTGTTGTAAAAACTGTCTTGTGCAGGAGCAGCTACAGTAGTTGTAGCATCACCACCGGCAGCAGGAGCAGCAGAAGCTGTTTGTACTGGAGGTGTTTTGATGTACTCCAAAATAGATTTGATTTGTGCATCGCTTAAGTTTTCGAACGAAGTCATTACCGATTGGTTGTTTTCGTTGTAAACTTTAACAGCTTTGGCATCACCGCTTTTAACTAGCGCTTGTGAGTTCTTCACCCACTTCAATAACCACGCTTCGTCATACTTTTCGGTAACACCTTTTAATGCAGGTCCAACTACCTTTTCGTTCAATGCATGGCATGACGTACAGTTGGCATTAAATAGTTTTTCCCCTTCGGCAACGTCTGCTTTGGCAAACGAAATGCTCATTGCGAGGATGGCAAATAAAGAAGTAATTCTTAAAAATCTCATCGTAACAATCTGATTGTTCAAGGTTTAAATAACCAATGGTTTCAGCGGTTTTCACGCGTTACACCATTAGATGCGAGCGCAAATATATTCACAATATTGTAAAAAAATAGGCCTTTATCCTAAAATCTAATTTAGAGATTTTCTAAAAAGGGTAGGGGTTGACAAGGGCAAAAAAAATCCACTGATTTACAGTGGATTTGATGCGAACTTTGCGTTAATTTCTTGTGTAAAATTATTTTTTAATGGTAGTTTTTTGTACTCGACTAAAATCAAGGTTTTCGAAGCGAGAATTATGACTTACATATTCCGGAACTATTAACTTCATTTTACTAACTGCTAACTCATCGTCTTGCGTATCATAACAAGCTAATAAATCATCTATTTCTTTTACAGTTTGTAAGAAATCGTATGTTCTTACTTGCGCAATCATGATTTTAGGATGATAAGTAGGTAAGGTATTTTCCTGATCGGCTAGAAGCTCTTCTTTAATTTTCTCTCCAGGACGTAATCCTGTGAACACGATTTGAATATCTTGTCCTAGCGAAAGCCCCGATAGCTTAATCATCTTTTTAGCCAAATCAATAATCTTTACTGATTTGCCCATATCGAAGATATAAATTTCACCACCTTTGCCCATGTTGCCAGCTTCTAATACCAATTGACAAGCCTCAGGGATGGTCATGAAATAACGAGTAATATCGGGATGAGTAACCGTAATTGGTCCACCTTCTTCAATTTGCTTACGGAAACGAGGAATAACTGAACCGCTGCTTCCTAGCACATTTCCGAAACGAGTAGTAACAAAGCGTGTAGCAGTGGAGTTGGTTTCTACCAAAAAATTATTTAACGATTGTACATAAATTTCGGCAATACGTTTTGAAGCTCCCATTACATTGGTTGGATTAACGGCTTTATCGGTAGAAACGAACACGAATTTCTCTACATCATGTTTTACAGCCAAATCAGCAATAGTTTTGGTTCCACCAACATTAGTTTTGATTGCTTCAGTGGCATTGTCTTCCATTAACGGAACATGCTTATAGGCAGCAGCATGGTATACAATCTGAGGCTTGTATTTGTTAAATACGTGCTCCATACGATCCATATTACAGATATCGCCTACAATGATTTTTACGGTTTTATTGGCTTTGCCGTTGTTTATCTCATGTAGCTCGTTATCTAATTCGTATAAACGAATCTCGCTCTTGTCTACGAGTACCAATTGCTTTGGACTAAAAGATAATAACTGACGAACAATCTCTCCACCAATAGAGCCTGCGGCTCCGGTTACTAATACTACTTTATTTTTAAGTTGAGCTGCAATAGCTCCTTTATCTAATACAATGGTATCACGTTCGATAAGGTCTTCAATCTTAACATTCTTGATTTGGTTGTAACTCAACTCACCATTAATCCACTTTTCAATTGGCGGTACGTTACGCACCTTTATATTATATGCAAGGCAACTCTCAATTAAATCTTGTTTTCTTGATTTGCTAATGTGATAGTCACTAATGATAATTTCTTGAATATTCAATTTTTGAACAACCCAATCAAAATCTTTGTATGGATTGTAAACCGTTATTCCATCAACCGAAGCCCCATTGCGTTTAGGATTGTCATCGAAGAATGCAATTACTTTCAACTCCCCGCCACCATGTTGCTCAATCTTACGTTTGGCAATGATACCAGCTTCTGCAGAACCAAATATGGCAATGTTTTTCTGTGTGGCCACATCCGGTTTAGTGATGTACATGTAGAGTATTTTTACGCCCAAACGGAAAGCACTCATCAATAGTACTGTTCCAATAAAATCAATGATTAGGATGGAAACAGGAATTAATACTCCTATGCTGTTGTTTACTTTAGGATAAGCAATATTGATAAGAGCAAGTGCCGTGGTACTAACCGCAACTGTGTAAAACACACGCAGGGCATCTTGAACTGTAGTATGACGAATAATACCTGAATATACTCGGAAATATACCATGAAGATTGCTCTGATTACCAATACTAAAGGTAGTGGCTTTAGGTAATCTATCGTGTACTGGTCGTCAATAAAGAAATTAAAACGGAGTAGGGTGGCGAATACATAGGAGAATGCACAAATTGCGAGATCGATGAAGAAAATCACCCACCGCGGAATACTATTTGTTGCGGGAAAAATTTTTCTTAAAAAGCTCATTAGAGGTTGTTTGGTTTATGGTTACTCTCGCAATTTATAAAAAAATTAATCTGTAATTAATTAAAAAATATTTTAGCACCAGTCTTTAGTATAAGTTGCAGGTCTTTGAATATGGACGGGTTATTTATATATATGAGATTAAGCTCTAGCTTTTTGGGCATGATTTCTTTAATGTAAAACTCTTCCGGATGCTCTGCTTGAGCCAATAGTTCATTTTCGTTGATAAACATTATAGAGGCATAATCTGTTATACCGGGTCTTGTACTTAAAACTTGTTTTTGCTCAGGCGTATACATCTCTACATATTTTCGCACTTCCGGACGTGGACCAACTAGACTCATGTCACCTAACCACACGTTTAAGAGTTGAGGTAATTCATCCAGTTTGTATTTTCTCAAAAAGTAACCTACACGAGTAATACGGGGGTCGCGCATACCGACTGTAAGTTGCCCGCGTTTCTCCGCATCTAAATACATGCTGCGGAATTTGAATAGCTTAAAGTCTATGTTGTTTTTTCCAACACGCGTTTGAAGAAAAAGTACCGGCCCCTTACTTTCTAGTTTTACCAGTATGGCCAATAAAAAGAAAATCGGAAGTAATAAAATCAATCCGATGGAGCTGAAGAAAAAATCGAAACTACGTTTAAGCAAAATGAACTCGTTTAACGAAACAAAAGTATGAACGGAGCTTACAAACTAATGCACAGCTGTTTCCGAATTGTTCATAACTTCAGCAACTGCTTTGCAAACAGCATCTACCACTTGTTTTTGTTGCCCTTCGGTTAAATCAACCCAAACCGGTAACGATATTTCGTTTTCGTATTGTGCCAATGCAATAGGGTAGTCGCTTAAACGATAACCTAAGTTTACATAGTAGCTCATCATAGGAACAGGAATGAAATGTACGTTTACACTCACTTGCTGTTCAAATATTTTAGCAATGATAGCATCACGTTGTGCTTCACTTGCTCCTTTTACACGTAATGCGTACACATGATATGAGCTGGTTTTATCAGCAGTTTCGTATTCAGGAATAATCGCCCAATCGTAGTGGTTTAACTGAGCAGAGTAGTAATCATAAATGGCTTTACGCTTAGGTAAGGTCTCTGCATCATAACGGGCCAATTCAACCAAGCCAATACTAGCCATAATGTCGGTCATGTTCATTTTATAACCGGCTTCTACAATATCATAGCGCCAATTGCCGGGAATCGTTTTTGCTAAAGCATCCTTGTTCTGACCATGAAGTGTTTTTACGCAGAGGTATTTATAAACCTCTTCGTTATTAAATGGTTCAGGTAAATTTAATGCAACAGCACCTCCCTCGGCCGTGGTTAAATTTTTAACCGCGTGGAAACTGAATACCGAAACATCTGTAAGTGCACCTGTATGTTTTCCTTTGTACCATGCACCAAAGCTATGTGCAGCATCACTTAAAATTAGAATGCGGTTAAGCATTTTTTGGTTTTCAGTGTTGGGTTGAAACAACGATTTCATCTCTGCTTCATTTACCAACGCATTTAACTCCGTGTAATCACATGGGTGTCCGGCAAAGTCAACCGGCATAATTACTTTAGTGCGGGCTGTAATGGCTTTTTTTACTTCTTTAGGGTCGATATTGAAGTCGGGTTTTACGTCCACAAAAACGGGTTTTGCACCGCAATGCATTACCACATTTGCGGTAGCGCTATATGTGTATGCCGGTAAAATCACTTCATCTCCCTCTTGCACACCAAACCAACGCAGCATAATTTCTAATCCTGCCGTGGCCGAGTTTAAACAAAGGGTACTTTTATTACCGCAATAAGCGGTAAGTTCTTTTTCAAAACGTTTCGTTTTCGGACCGGTTGTTATCCAACCACTCTTTAACGTATCAACAACTTCATCAATAATTTTTTGATCGATGTGCGGAGGTGAAAATGGTATCATACTGCAAGTTTACGTAATTAGATAATTAGTTGATTAGATAATTAGATAATTAGATAATTCACTTCTTCGCCAAGGCTTCGAAGTGCGCGTAGTTGCCTGAAATGACAGTATTCGGTGATTAGATAATTCACTTCTTCGCCAAGGCTTTGAAGTGCGCGTAGTTACCTGAAATGACTGTATTCGGTGATTAGATAATTCACTTCTTCGGCAATGCTTCGAAGTGTGATTGGTTGGTCGAAAAGACTGTATTCGTCAGTTTTTAAAGAAAATAGAAATAGTGTTTTAGGGATTGGATTTAATGAGGTGAAGCACCTCTTGGTAATACTCCCAAAGGGCAGGTTGAATAAGGAAATTTTCCGGATGAAAAAGAATAGCCACGTCTTGCTGACGTTGTTGTGCAGTTTTTAGTACCTGTTTGAATTGCTCAAACACCATTTCCGGAGGATGAAAAAAGAAACTGTTATCAAATAAAACAGTTGGGATGGAATGAACTCCTTGAATTGGAGTGATTGGGTTTGATAGATGTACTTCACGAGCAACACCTAAACTATAATCGGTATGAATACCCGCTTGCTGTAATTCGGTGTAAAGCGTATTAGGGTTGAATTGCAAAAAATGACTACGGTGGTGATGAATGGGTTTTGCCAACAAGTTGCTTAAGCGCTCTGCTTGATTTTTTATTGGTTCTGATGACACACTATGTAAGCCAACGTTAACTCCTACATCTTTCAATAAAGCTAAGGTTTGCTGATGCTCGGTATCGTTTGCTTTGTAGCGAAGTCCTTTGCGGTGAAAGGTATGTTGTGAAGACGCACCAATGAGCCACGTGCTATTGGTTTGGTGGTTTTCATTTATATTCAATAATTGTTGGATACCCTCCAAAAAAATACTCCGATTACGCAGTTGCGAAAATCGGAGCCATTTATTTCCATGCGTTAGTGTTTTTATCCAAGCTAACGGATGAATAGGTGTTAACCAATCGATATCATGTGTGATGTGAATCAATCTGCTTAGGGTTTAGCACCTGATTTTAGTTGATAGATACGTTCGATGATATCCACTACTTTCAATCCTTCTAATGCATTGGTTGTAATGGTGCTTCTTCCTTTTAACACGTTTACTACATTTTCAATAATGTAGTGGTGATTTGCTGCACTGCCTTTGTATGGTCCGTAATCGTTTGGTGGATTCGTTGGACGAAGTTCCGGCATCACGTAATCTTTCAGGTGACAATACTCTACTTTATCCATGTATTGGCCACCTACTTTTATGGTACCGTTTTCACCAATAATGGTCATGCTGCTTTCTAAATTTTTATCCCAAACTGAAGTAGAATAGTTTAGTGAACCCATTCCTCCGTTTGTGAATTTAAAGGTAACAAATCCGGAGTCTTCAAAATCGGTAAGTTGCGCATGATTGAAATCTTCGAAGTTTGCTTTGATGTCACTGATGTCGCCAAATACCCAATACATCAAATCAATGAAGTGACTAAATTGAGTGAATAAAGTTCCACCATCTAAATCTAATTTTCCGTGCCAACCTTCTTTTTTATAATAGCGCTCATCACGGTTCCAGTAGCAGTTTACTTGAACCATAAATGTTTTACCTAAAGTGCCCGAACTTACCACCTGTTTTAGCCATTCGCTTGGTGGCGAGTAGCGATTTTGCATGACACAAAATACATGCTTTGAATGATGAAGAGCTTTGTAAATAACCTCTTCACATTCTTGCTTACTCAAGCCCATGGGTTTTTCAATTACTACATGCATGTTATGTGCTAAGCCTTGCTTGGCGTGCATCGCATGAAGTCCGTTTGGGGTAGCGATATTTAGTACATCAGCCGAAATGCCTGATTGCGCAAACGCATCAAACGTGGTGAAAAAAGGCACATTGGGAAATAAGTTGTTCAGCTCTTGTTGCTTACTTTCATCCGAATCAATAAGTGCAACCAAAGAAGCTTCCTCGTTGCGTTTAATCATTTCGGCATGACGCTTACCAATGTGGCCACAGCCTATTACTACAAAGTTTACTGTAGGGTTACTCATGTTTACTTTAATGGTTTAATCATGATATAAGAAGTTGCGGTTTCTTCCGTAATCTCATATCCGTTTCTTTTGTAGGAACGTATAGCCTTTTCGTTTTGGGTGCGTACAGATAACTGCAATTGTTGAGCACCCATTTCTTTGGCTTTACGTTCAAATTCTTGTTGCAATAACGTACCTAATCCCTTTTGTTGCAAATTTGGCCTTACTCCAATTACTACCAGTCCGGCTGTTAAGGGCTGTTCAACTTGAACAGGTGCAGCTACTTCTCGCATTGGTTTTTCCTGAATAAGTTTTAGTTTACGAAGTACATTCCTAAAAATAAAGGGGTATTTATTTCTCACTTCCGGATGAAGTAACAGCCAAGGTCTTTTTACAAATGCGCCTGCTGCTTGATTAAATCCGAATTGTGTCATTCCACTACCGGAACCATATGCGTCAGATCCATCATGAATAAATCCTCCGCAGTAGCCGGTAACATTGCCGTTTTCCTCCACATAGAAAAGAAATTTATTCGAAGCACTTAAGTACCACTGAAGCATAGAAGCCACCACTTTTACTCCTAAGAGAGAAGTAACCGATTTAGGGAATGCCGCAACATGGCAATGTGCTATTTTTATCAAGTCGTTTGAAGTGGCGTATTTGATCATAGTTCTTGAATTCTTTTCCAAAATTGTTCAGCTAGTTTATATCGGTCAAAGTTTTGCGAAACATAGGTTGTGCCGTTTTGGCCTAACTGCTGATAAAGTTGTGTATCAGTTTTTAATTGAACAATTGATTTACATAACTCGTTTACATTTTCCGGTTCAAAGTGCAATGCACATTTCCCTTCGTTAACGAATAGGTTTTTTGCCTCTCCATCTACTCCCAATAATACAGGTTTGCCAAAATAAAGTGGTTCAAATATTTTTGATGGGATAGCACCCAAGAATAAATCATTTTTTCTCAGCGGTGTAACGTAACAGTCGCAAGCAGCAATCACATCAGGCATTTCACTACGTGGCACACTAGCAATAAATTTGATGTTATCCAGCTGATATTTTTCTGCAAGAGCAATCAGGCTATCTTTAACCGGGCCATCACCAACCAATGTAAAGCAGATATTTTTATCCTCTCTTGTTTGTTTAGCGGCCTCAACTAAAATTTCTAACCCTTGTGCGTGACCAATGATACCAGCATAAGCAATCACAAACTGTTCCGGTTTTATAAGGTGTTTAGAGCGAAAGGCTTCTCGATTTCCTAACTTACTAAATTGAATGGTGTCGATACCATTTCTGATTAAATGAGTTGGCGTAGAAGGGAAACGTGTTTGTATACTATCAATAATTCCTTGTGTTTGCCCACTAACCAAATTAGAATGCTTGTAAATAAAATGCTCCAGTTTGTAAGTGATGTTTAGTAAGAATTTATTGTTGATGATGTTCAACTTCTCAGCACTTTCCGGCCACAAGTCACTTACATTGAAAATTAATTTTGAACCCTTAATCCATTTTAAAAGTAGTGCTGTTATCCCTAAAAATAGTGGAGGAGATTCACAAAGAATAATATCATGTTTCTTTAATTTAACTACTCCAATCCACAACGCAGTAAACACAAACGAGAAGTAATTGAGTAATCTGGGAAGAACACCTTTACTTTTATTTACATATATCCAGCTGCGGTGTATAGTTAAATTCCCGTCTTTTTCACAAGCATACCATTTGCCTTTGTATCCCTCATATATTTCGGTACGTGGATAGTTGGGCATAGCTGTAAGTACATTTACTTCTGCACCAAATTCAGTTAAATAAGTAGACAGGGAGTGCAATCGATTTTGCGGAGCTCCCGTTTCAGGTGGAAAGTACTGCGTTAAAAATAGAATTTTCACGTGGTTAACCTTTAACTAAGTATTCGCAAATCGTATCACAGGCCTTCCCGTTTCCATATAAATTTTTCTTCTCAGGAAATGGTGCAGTTAGTTTTTCTTTTGCCAAAGCTGTAATTCGGGTGGTGTTGGTACCAACAATGGTGTTATAACCTTCCTCCACTAATTCAACCCATTCCGTTTGCTCACGAGTAGTTAAGCAATGCTTGCCAAAAAAGAATGCTTCTTTCTGCAATCCTCCACTATCTGTAATTACTAAAGAACAGTTTTGTAACAGTTGAATCATATCAAAATAACCAAGTGGTTCTGTAATGATAAAATTTGGTTGAAGTTTTTGTGTGGCTATAATTTTTCGAGTTCTTGGGTGTAACGGAAGTACAACAGGTGTATGCGTGTGAATTTGATTTAGTGCCTCAATAAGTTGCTTCAAATTTTCTGGATGATCTGTGTTTTCTGCACGATGTATGGTAGCCAGAACAAAGGGCTTAGCATTAAGTTGAAGTGTTTGAAGAATGTTGGAGCGTTCATTTGCTGATTGAGCATAATACATAGCAGCATCTTCCATTACATCTCCGGTTTTAACAACATGTCCTGTTAGTAAATCAAATCCTTCATTTTTTAAATTTTGGATTGCAGTATCCGTTGGACAGAATAACCAATCACTTATTCTATCCGTCAGTATACGGTTAATTTCCTCCGGCATTTGCATATTGAAACTTCTCAATCCGGCTTCTACATGTGCTACTTTTATATGAAGTTTTTTTGCCGCTAATGCACCGGCAATAGTAGAGTTAGTGTCTCCGTATACCAGCACTAAATCCGGTTGTTCTTTTATCATTACCTCTTCCAATTTCTCCAACATTTGTCCGGTCATTGCACCATGAGAAAGACCGTTAATGTTTAAGTGATAATGTGGCGTTGGGATATCCATTTCTTTAAAAAAGATATCACTCATGTTTGCATCAAAATGTTGCCCGGTATGAACAATAATCTCGGTTAAAGCGGGATGTTTTTTTATAGCTCTTGATAACGCGGCTGCTTTTACAAATTGTGGACGAGCTCCTACTATAGTAAGAATTTTCATGATGTTCTTTTTACGTGAGATATTACGGCTTTAAATTTTCCATTCGCATTTCGCTCTATAAATGGTACCACATTAACTTCAAGATTAATTAAGCCAAGTTGAGAATCCATTCTTGATTTGATGGTGGCTAATTCAAGTTCTGTAATAGGTTGACTTACGACTAATTTAACTTCGAATTGATTTAGGGTATGTTGAATAATTTGACCTTCGACTACAGATGGAAGATTGATGAAAATTCCATGAAATCTAACCATTTCTCTTCCATCAGGACCAATAACAGTATCTTCAACTCTGCCCACTATCTCATCAATTATGGGCATATTTCTTCCACAGGCACATACTTGATTTTTACTTAATCTAGCCATATCGCCAATACGATATCTAATCAATGGTTGATCGTAGTTCAAGAATCCTGTACACAGCATTTCACCTACTTCTCCCGGCTGTGCATAGGTTCCGTCTTCTTTAATAAACTCAATGTATCCTACATCAGGACTTATATGAAGTTTGCCATGTTCACATTCTGTTATCATTCCACATGCCTCAACACCGCTATATCCATCATATGATTTACAATTGTATACTCTTTTAAAAGTGTCCCTCATTTCTTGAGTCAACTTTTCACTACTAGTAATGACTGCTTTAAGTTGTGGAGCTTTTAAATTATTTTTTTCTATAAATCTGGCTAGAAAGTAGTTGCTCATGGCATAACCTGTCATGTAGTCTATTTTGTACTTGAGCATACCTTTTAAATAATTTGGAGCATTTGAAGAATTTATGTGGTATGCTGAGAAATACACCTGCTTTTCGAAAATGTTGTATCTGTAAAAAGGGCCTTTGCTTTTACCTTCCATAACGACCCTACGACCACCAATCATTCCTCGTGGATTTTTTATAGATAAACCAGCCCAATTTCTGCAACGAGCCTCATGGGCTGCTGCATAGCGTTGCTGCATTTTTTTACTATATAGAATCTTGGTTGGCTTACCAGTGCTACCACTACTTGAATAAAACTCTCCGCCATCTTCTCTGATATCAGATAGAAGTTTTGTGGTTCCAGATATTCTTAAAGTGTCTTTTTCTAAAAATGGAATTTTATTTAATTTTTCTAACGTGAATTCGCTAATATTTATATCATACTCTTTGAATAACTCACGATAATAAGGTACGTGTTTAGCAGCATGATCTAAAATTTTCCTTATTGCAGAGGTTTGATAAATTTGCCAATCTGAAAAACTGAAAGATTCTCGTTTTTTAAAGTTGTAGTATTCTTCTTGGAATATTCCACCAAACCTCCTTTTTTTCCATTTTATGCCAAATAAAGATATAGCAATGTTTTGAAAGAATATGGGTGCTAGTTTATAAAGAATACTTAAGAATTTATTCATTGGCATTATCTTTTGTAATACAATTCAACCAATTAACATGATTCTTTTTTGCAAGTACAATAATTTTCTCCAAGTCAGCCTTAACCTCCGGAAAAGTGAAGAAATTTGCAGGGTGCACTACAAGGCATATATCATTACTTTTCGCAGCCATTACAATGTCTTCAACTTTATCTAAAGGCTTTTTTCTGTAAGGATGTTCTAACCAAAACATATTATTAAAAAAATCGTCAGTTGAAAATAATTCTTTTAGATTATTAGTAATCCCATTGCCCATTGAATATTCTAACTGCATTTGTTTCGCCCATAATTTATATTTCTCAGGTTCGTATGGTGCATAGTGTGTTCGACCTAACTTTAATGAACCACTTCCATGTTTCGTAAAAGTTTTAACTGTTACCCCTAATTTTTTCTCGAATGCCACCAGCTCTTTTTTAAAAGAGTTAAGTGTTCTGGTGTCTTCAGCATGAAAGC
>JACCDH011664387.1_pt1 | contig 32152 bp, 30 predicted proteins | sample 7442481 | NCBI WGS metagenome assembly JACCDH01 (sample SAMN15323433, study PRJNA562643) | freshwater metagenome | isolation source: river surface water | place: USA:Blue River Watershed | collected 2017-08-15
ATATTGTACTGTGTACCAGGAGTGTATCCTTCTGCGGGAATGTCGGTTGACATGTATGTTGCCCCTGAGGTAGCAGTACCACCGTGGCAACCTCCTTGAGAGCAAGTAGCTCCTCCTTCGGCCGGACCTCCTGATGCAGCTAAGGGTGCTCCATCGGGTCTTGATTGTACGTTAAAAGTGAAAAGCATGATTGCCAAGAAGCTTCCGATAGCGAGTAAATATGTTTTTTTCATACAGTTATGTTTATTGCAATATAAGAGATGGACTTGTGTGATAAGGTTGCATTTCGATTAAAATTTGAATAAAATCCCTATACACCAACTTCTATTTATATACTTTTGTTCCTATGAATTATCCTTCGGTATTGATTGAAGAGGCGGTTAATGAGCTGAGTAAGTTTCCGGGTGTAGGAAAGAAAAGTGCTATGCGCATGGTGCTGCATTTATTAAAGCAGCAAGAGCAAGAGGTAGTGAAACTAGGGAATGCAGTAATAAAGCTCAGAACGCAAATCAAGTATTGTAATCGTTGCGGTAATGTGAGTGATGCCGAGTTATGCAACATTTGTAATAACCCCAAGCGCAATCAACAAACCATTTGTGTGGTGGAAGATTTACGTGATGTAATAGCTATTGAGAATACAGCTCAATTTACCGGAACTTACCATGTGTTGGGTGGGTTGATTAGTCCGGTTAACGGAGTTGGTCCATCTGATTTAAATATCGATTCGTTGATAGAACGCATAAAAGCGGAGCAAACAACGGAAGTAATTATGGCTTTAAGTGCCACCATGGAAGGAGATACCACAGTGTTTTACCTATCACGAAAAGTAAAAGATATGGGCGTTACTATTAGCACCATTTCAAGAGGTATTGCTATTGGTGGCGAGTTGGAGTATGCCGATGAAATTACCTTAGGACGCAGTATTGCTTTGCGTGTGCCGTATCAGGGGTCATAAACCCAAAGACACACACAAGCAAGTTCTTTGAGGTTTGCATATGCTGGCTACTTTAGTTGAGGGATCGTTTTTAAATAGGCAAATACACCTTTCACTTCATTATCGCTGAGTTGGGTATGGGGTATCATCGGATACCGAACTTGTTCTCCATTCTTTTTCTTACCGTACTTAACGGCTTGTATAAACTCTTCTTCAGTGTATTCTCCAATACCATTTTTATCAAACGTAATATTGCTGGATACAACAACCTCGCCTTGTAAGTTCAGCATAGGATTTCCTCCTCCGCAATACCCTTCTGATTTGCTGGGATCCAACTCATTAATAGTTTTAAAATCTTTGCTATGACAAGCATAACATGCAATTTTTCGGTTTACAACATATTCGCCAACGGCCACTAAATTGCTACTATCAGGTCTGGTGATTTCTTGAGTAGGCATGGGTGTAGGCTTAAATACAAAGTCGCGCAAAAACTTACCTAACAGCGAAGGTTGAGAAGCAGGAGCTTCTTCTTCAATAGGTTTTAGACAAGTTGCATCAGAACGTAACCAAGCAATAATATCCTTGATATCCTCATCAGCCATTAAAGGAAATTTAGGCATGAATAAACCTGTTTGCCCATTTGGTTTGATACCCGTTCTTAACATTACATATAGTTGTCCATCGTTCCATTTGCCAATTCCAAGTTCAGGATGTTGGGTGATATTTTTGGAGCAGATATCACCAAATTCTTTAGGAACATCTTTCATCAATTTTCCAGTGAGTTGGTTGTTATCATTGCTATGACATTGAATGCAGAGCATGGATGCAATTTTCTGTCCGTTAGCCACCCGTTCGGGAGTTACCTCTACGCGGAGTTCTTTTATTGGAACTTCGTATACAGCGGGATTTTTGAAGTTAACGTAAGCTAAAAAGCTTACCACGATAAACAGGAGTACACCAAGCATAACTCCTATTATTTTGAGTGACTTTTTCATTTGGGGGTAAGTGTAGTTTAGGTGAGTAAATAACTGTATTAACAGTTAGAATGTTGTTGTGACCAATTCAAGCGAAGAAACCCTTACGCATTAAATAAAAAAGTATAAAAGTTTCTTGTCTTTAACTGATTATCAGCTAATCGAAGTTAGTGTATTCAACTCTGGAAATAAAAAAAGGAAGCACATATGTACTTCCTTTTTTAAGATGTTAGGTATAATTAGTTTTGGTTCGCAGCTTGGAAAACCACTTCTAACAAGGTTTGTCCAACGGCTTTAAGTGTCTTTCTGTCAATAGCACTCATGTTATCATTATGCGTATGCCAATGTGTTGGAAACCCGGTGCGCGATGCTGCATCATAATGAATCAAATCAATAGTTGGAATTTTTGCGTTCTTGTTCACGTAATAGTGATCGTCAATAATTCCACCTTTTTGATAGTACATGAAATAATTGCTGTAACCCAAGCTATGTGCTGTTTGCCATACCGCTTGCAATACCGGTTGAGCAGCATCAATAGAAACTTGCTCCCACGCAAACTTAGCATCAGGTGCACCAACCATATCTAATAAAATACCAAAGTTAGCACGGTAGTTTGGTTTATGTAAGTTGGCGCTCCAATATTGAGAGCCGTAGCAATAGCTGTTTTCAAATTCTGATTTGCCTAAATCTTCTGCATCAAACAATACTAAATCAACACCAATGGTGGTTGGAAATTTTTTTAGCGTTTGTGCAACAGCCATCAACACACCTACACCACTTGCTCCATCATTTGCTCCCAAAATTGGCTTGTCGGTATCTTTAGTGTCTTGGTCGGCATAAGGTCGGCTATCCCAATGTGCGCAAAGTAAAATACGCTTGGTAGCATTGGGGTTAAACTCCGCAATAATGTTTCGTACGTTTAGCTTTTTGTTATCAAAACTAGTGATGGTAGCTTTTTGCTCGATAACGTTATCTGCATATTTTTTAAACTCTTTCACCATCCAATCGCCACATTTTTTATGCGGTTCACTGTTGGTAACACGTGGTCCGAAGCTCACTTGTTTCTCCACAAAATAGTAGGCACTATCTGCGTCAAAACTGGGTGATAGTTGTTTAAATGCAGGAGTTTCTTTTTGTGCAGCCGTATCTGCTTTGGGTTTATTTTCTTTCTCATTTCCGCATGCTGCCACACCTATTAATGCAGCTGCAGCAACCCAAATGCTAATCTTTTTTTTCATGCTATCGTTTCTCGGTTTTAGTTGGTAATGGTGTATGAAGTTCCTTCTTTACCATCCTTTATTTCAAACCCAATTTCTTTTAATCTATCACGTATCAAATCTGATGTACTGAAATCTCTTCTGGTTTTTGCTTCACCACGTACTTCTAAAATCATGTTCATGAGGCCATCAATTTTATCTGTATTCACCGCATTTTCTTCTTTCAAACCAAGCACATCAAACACCATGGTTTTCATTAACGTTACAAAGGTATTCTTATCATCATCCGATAAGGTTTCTTTGTTATCGTTTACACTATTAATAATGCGCACACCTTCGAATAAATGCGATAATGCAATAGGGGTGTTAAAGTCATCATCCATTGCAGCATAAATACTTTTACTCAGCTCGGCAATATTTACGCTTGAGGTGTTCGTAGTTTTCAAGCCATCTAATAACTTCATCGCATTCATTAATCGAGCAAACCCTTTTTCTGCTGCTTGTAAGGCTTCATTGCTAAAATCGAGTGTACTGCGGTAGTGAGCTTGTAACATAAAAAAGCGCACGGTCATTGGGCTGTAACCTTTATCTAGCAGAGGATGCAAGCCACTGAATAATTCATGAGGTAAAAAAGAGTTGCCTAAACTTTTACTCATTTTTTGTCCGTTAACGGTTAACATATTGGTGTGCATCCAATAACATACCGGTTCAGCATCGTGTGTGCACGAAACATTTTGCGCAATCTCGTTGGTGTGATGTGTAGGAGCTAAATCCATTCCTCCACCATGTATATCAAACTTTTCGCCTAAGTATTTTCTACTCATGGCCGAGCATTCTAAATGCCAACCCGGAAAACCTTCGCCCCAAGGACTAGGCCAGCGCATAATATGCTCCGGTTTTGCCTTAATCCAAAGTGCAAAATCTAATCGGCCACGCTTATCGTCTTGTCCGCCAAGTTCGCGTGTGCCGTTAAGTAAGTCTTCTAAATTACGACCGGTTAAAGCAGTATAGTTGTATTGCTTTGCAAACTTCTCTACATCAAAATAAATGGTACCGTTACTTTCATACGCATATCCATTTGCCAAGATTTGCTTAGTCATTTCTATTTGCTCAATAATATGACCGGTAGCTGTAGGTTCGATACTTGGTGGTAGCGCATTAAACGATTGCATCATGGTGTGAAAATCGATGGTGTAACGTTGTACAATTTCCATCGGTTCCAGTTGTTCTAATTTTGCCTTTTTACTGATTTTATCTTCGCCTTCGTCTGCATCACTTTCTAAGTGCCCGGCATCGGTGATGTTACGCACATAGCGTACCTTGTAACCTAAGTGTTGCAGGTAGCGAAAAACAATATCAAACGAAATAAATGTGCGTGCATTACCCAAGTGTGCGTTGCTATATACGGTTGGTCCGCACACATACATACCTACCAAATTAGGGTGTAAGGGTTCAAACTTCTCCGTTTTGCGAGATAAGGTGTTGTAAATATGTAAATCGTGAGTTCTCATAAAGCACACAAATGTAAAGGTATATCCATAAAAAAAGCGTCCCGAAATTACTTTGGGACGCTTTTTTGTAGTATTTAATTAAAATGGAAGATCGTCAGATGCCGGATCAGCGGTGAAGCTTGGTTCGTTATCCGGATGGAAAGGATCATCGCCTCCTGATGCCATTCCACTACTTTGGCCTTGTAAGCGCCAAGCACGCACATCGGTATACCAGCGACCGTTGTATTCGCGGCTCTCAATATTTAACGATGCAGTAATCACATCGCCAACATTGAAGCGTTCCAATTCCGTTACCTTGTCGTTCATGGTGCTTATCATCACCTTTTTAGGGTATGTTTCTTGCGTTTCAATAATAAACTCTTGCTTGCTCCAAGGCTTTCCTGCTTTGCTAATGCCTTCTGTTTTGTTTAGTTTTTGGATTAATTTTCCTGTGATATCTAGTGCCATAACATTATATATTGTTCTTCTTTAATAGTCCGCTTTTTAGAGCGAACACGTGCGAAAATATTAGAAAAACTATTGCCTTGTATATGGAGTTGATAAGTTTTAAAAACTTTGGGTATTTCTGAGCAGTTCGTTGAACTCACTCTGAGTTGTGAGCTACAATCTTTATTCTTGAGTCATAAACACATTTACGCTTTTTGAAACTATATAACCCCTACCCGGCCTAGAAATAAATCTTCACTACTAAAATAGCAGTAAGTACACATACTAAATCAACTAAAAGCATTACACTTAAGGCATAGCGGCTATCTTTAATATTTACCGAGCCAAAGTATAGAGCCACTACGTAAAAAGTAGTTTCTGCTGCACCTTGGAATAAACAAGAAAGTTGTCCGGCAACGCTATCAGCTCCGTAGGTTTTCATGGCATCGAGCATAAATCCGCGCGAGCCTCCTGCGCTAAAAGGACGCATTAACGCAACCGGAATAGCTTGTATAATTTGTGGATCGACACCAACAGCGGAGAGGAGTGAAGTAACACCACTCATTACAATATTCATTAATCCGGAGTTGCGAAAAATACTAAGTGCTACTAACATAGCAATCATGTAAGGCAATACGCGCACCCCTGTTGTAAAACCATCCTTCGCTCCATGTACAAAAGAATCGAAAATGTTGGTGTTATTGTTCTTGAATACTTTCTCTTGAAAAATGCTGTAAGCTACAATAGCCAGGATGATTAAAATAAGTACCCCATTACTCAAGTTGCCCGTAAAATGAAATTTTTGAATGCCGGTAAGTTGGTTAACGTAATAGAGCAAGAAACCAATAATGGCACTTACAATCGTTACAAATCCAATAACAATAGGATTTAATAAGTTAATACGTTGCTTAATACTCACAAAAACCAATGCAGCAATGGTGCCAACAAACGAAGTAATAATCGTTGGCAGCATAATATCAGCCGGGTTCGATGCATGTTGTGCAGCACGGTATCCGATGATAGAAGTGGGTATTAATGTTAAACCTGCAGCATGCAAGCATAAAAACATAATTTGGCTGTTGCTGGCTTTTTCTTTGTTATCGTTTACCTCCTGCATACTCTCCATGGCCTTTAAGCCAAAGGGCGTGGCTGCATTATCTAACCCCAAAAAGTTAGCAGCAAAATTCATGGTCATAAAACCATAAGCCGGATGTCCTTTTGGTAACTCGGGAAATATCTTCGCAAAGAAGGGCGATAGTACACCTGCCAGTTTAGTAATGGCATTGCTATCATTTAATAAATTGAGTAAACCACAGAAAAAAGTTAGGTAACCAATTAAAGGCAACCAAATATCCATGATGGTGTTTTTACAAGTTGGAAAAATGCCATCGGCAGCTTGTTTAGCTGCACTAATTTGTACTACACCATTGTCTAATAAGGAGTAAGTAGTATCGCCAATGGCAGCCGTTTTAGCCGACATTAACGTATGGTATAAAGCGGTATCTTTTAGTGCAAATTCGGTGGCTTCTACTTCTGTCATTACCACCGGATCATTTTGCTTTCCGTTTACAATTCCGCCAAGTGTATACAACTTATCGGTTGCTAACAGGTAAAATAGAAACAACGCGCTCAGCACGATGATATAAGACCAAAATCTGCTTAATGCCATAACTGAAAATTAGTTTGCCAATACTAAACAACATTTCCTTTTGGTTAATCACATCTTGATTTTAAGTGTGGATATCATTAGAACACTTGTTCATTACATGCATTTGTGTAATTTTGGGTATGAGCCATTCCCCCCTAAGGTTAGATAAACAGTGTACCAACTGCAATACTTATGTAGAGCATAGATTTTGTCCGGTTTGTGGACAAGAGAATACAGAAACGCGTCAGTCTTTTGGTGGATTGATAGCACATTTTGCCGAAGACTTAACGCACTATGAAGGGAAGTTTTGGGTTACGTTGAAATACCTATTTTTTCGACCGGCATTTTTAACTAAAGAGTACCTATCCGGTAAACGAGTTCCTTATGTGCCGCCCGTTCGGTTGTACATATTCGTGAGTTTTGTTACGTTTTTGCTCCCACACGTTATTCCTAGTGTAAACGACCAAGCACAAAAAGAGTATACTCCTAAAGAATTAGCCGAAATTGATTCAGTAAGAAAAACATCAAGTGGGAACTTAGTGTATGATGACGATTTGGGTTTGATTTTAAGAAGTGATTACAAAACCTTAAAAGAAATTGATTCGGTGTATGAGTCGCTAAAAGGTGGAAAAGGTGAAATGAATTTTCTTAAATATAAGATGGAGCGAAAAGGGATAGAGTTAAACCGCTATTCTCCTAATGAGGTGATGAGTTTATTTGAGACCACACTGGGTAAAAATATCCCTAAAACACTACTCATTTTTATGCCATTGTTTGCATTTATTATCTGGTTGTTTAACAGCAAAAAGAAGTATTGGTATTTTGATCATGCTGTGTTTACGCTTCATTTCTTCTCCTTCATTCTTTTACTTTTCTCCATCGCTATGTTGCTTATCACCGGGCTAATGTGGTTTTATCATTTCACCTCTAAAGAGGTATATTTTGATGTATCACTAATAATAGGTACGCTTGTGTTCGTTTATTGCACGGTTTACTATTTCATAGCTTATTTCAACATGTACAATGGTAAATTACGCTGGTTGAAATCGTTTTTCAGTTACGTATTGAATCTAGCATTATTCGCATACACTTTTGTTGTTTTACTCCTCATAACCATTTTAACGTTACACTAGTATGAGTACTTGGATAGAAAAAGATAATGCCTTGCACAAAACGTTTGTGTTTAATTCGTTTTCTGATGCGATTGCGTGGATGAGCAAAGCATCTCTTGTTATTAATCAATTAAATCATCATCCGGAGTGGACGAATGTGTACAATAAGGTGCATGTGGTATTAAGAACACATGATGCAGGAAACACGGTAACCGATTTAGATAGAACGTTAGCTACCTTACTCGACCAAGTGAGTTAAATTTTTTTGTCTTGATTTTATTGGGCTTTCAAGCTGTTTTTAGGTGCGTAACAAAAATTTTATTTGCATATTATTTTTGAATTGAATTTGTTTGCACTCACAAAATGATTAACAGCAACACACATACTACACATTTATTTAAGCATGCGGTGCGAATGCGCATGTCGATGTGTTGCGCCATGTTCATGATGTAATCACATCCCTTTTTTAAAGCGTTTGGTTGTTCGCTTTGTAAACTTCCAACCATCACTTATCAAGTTTAAAATTGCAGCAAAAGCACCAGTGAATTCAACTTTCACCATAACATCAGTACAAGATCTATCAAACACAATTGCGTTTGTGGATACTGCTTTTGCTATGCACACTTCTATGTGCATGATGCGTATGCATTGCTCGGCAATGCATTCCCGACATATTTGTTGCTAGAGCGCAGGACGTGCTCTCCAACGTTTGAACCAATCTCTTCGCTGAATACTTCAGCAACAAATCAACCCAATTAAAAAAATTTAAAGCCGTTGGTGCACACCAACACAACTTGTTATGTCAGCATATAAACTAGATACACAACTTATTCATACGATTCCGGTAGATCAATTAACAGGAGCGATTAGTGTTCCTATTTATCAAACTTCCACCTTTGTGCAAGATGCTCCAGGGGTAAACAAAGGATACGATTATTCGCGTACCAATAATCCTACACGTGCTGCTTTAGAGCAGTTATTAGCAAAGCTAGAGGAAGGAGATGCCGGTTTTGCTTTTGCAAGCGGACTTGCAGCTATTGATGCGGTATTGAAATTATTGAAAGCCGGAGATGAAATTGTAGCCTGCGATGATATTTATGGAGGAACGTTTAGAATATTCACCCACATCTACGAAAAATTTGGTGTTAAAGTAACCTACGTAGATACTACAAACATCGAAAACGTACTTCAAGCCATTACGGATAAAACACGTTTTGTTTGGATTGAAACACCTACCAACCCTACACTAAAAATCAGTGATATACGTGCCATTGCCGCTATTGCAAAAAATGTTGATGCCTTATTGGTGGTTGATAATACGTTTGCCTCACCTGTATTGCAACAACCTATTACATTGGGTGCAGATGTTGTTATACACAGTGCAACCAAATACCTAGGCGGACATTCTGATTTAATTGCAGGGGCTGTTGTTACTCGAACGAGGGAACTTAGTGAGCAGCTGAAATTTATTCAAAATTCTTCGGGAGCTATTCTTGGTCCGTTCGATTCATGGCTACTCATTCGCGGGATAGAAACCTTACCACTGCGTATTCAAAAACACAGCGAAAATGCATTTAAAGTGGCTAAGTTTTTATCTACGCACCCCGCAATAAATAAACTCTACTATCCTGGATTAGTTACCCATACTAATCATGAAGTAGCGGCTAAACAACAAACTGCTTTCGGAAGTGTAATCTCTTTCTCACTTCAAACAGATACGATAGCTGCAGCAGAGAAATTAGTAACAAGCACGAAACTGTTTAAGTTGGCAGAAAGTTTAGGTGGTGTGAAGAGTTTGATTTGTCATCCTGCTCAAATGACGCATAAATCCATTCCTGTAAATACGCGTCAAGCCTCAGGAATTTCAGATTCGCTTATTCGTTTATCAGTGGGTTTAGAGGATGCTGATGATTTGATTCAGGATTTGAAAAGCGCATTGGATGCGGCATTGATTGGACAAAAGTCTCTGGTGGCTAAAGCCTGTTAAGAGTCAAACAAAAACACATAAGAATTCAAACGGAACCTTTATTCATTATTCAAACAGATTAGTTAAACAACGCACATTGAAAGCAATTACAACACAAAAAACAACACATTCCTTTATCGTTTTTCCGGAAGACCTGAATTACGCAGGTACCTTATTTGGTGGAAAGGTTTTGGCCGAGATGGATTTAACTGCTGCAAAAGCAGCTAGAAGAATCTTATATGGCACGCCATGTGATGGCGCGGTAACTGCCAGCCTGCATCAAGTCGATTTTAAGTCGCCTGCATTGTTGGGCGATATCATTGAACTTACTGCAACCATCACCAAGTTGGGAAGAACATCTATTGAAATTTATGTTCATGTAGAGAAGGAAAATCAGCAAGGAGAAGTGGCCACTATTTGTGATGCAACGTTTGTGTTTGTTTCTATCAAAGATGGAAAACCATTTCCTCACCAATGTTGGTTAATGAATGAGGTTCCTCAACCGGTAAATTAAAATGACAAAGAAACATACATCAATTGGGTTATTCGGTTTTGGTTGTGTTGGATCAGGTTTGTATGAAGTTATTCAGCGAACCCCAACACTTCAAGCCGAAATAAAACGAATAGGCATAAAAGATAAAAGTAAGAAGCGAAGCTTACCTGCGCACTTTTTTACGTTTGATAAATGGGATATTTTAAACGATGCGGAAATTAACGTTGTGGTAGAGTTAATTGATGATGCAGACGAAGCTTTTGCTATTGTGAGCGAGGCATTGAAACGAGGTAAGCATGTGGTAACAGCGAACAAAAAAATGTTGGCAAATCATTTTCAAACGCTCGTTGATCTTGCACGAGAGAATCGTGTTTCGCTTTTATATGAAGCAGCCGTTGGAGGTTCTATTCCTATTATTCGAACGCTAGAGGAATATTATAATAATGATGCACTGGAGCAAATAGAAGGGATATTGAATGGAACTACTAATTACATTCTCACTAAAACGCTAACGGAGAATAAGCGCTATGACGAAGTATTGAAGCAAGCACAAGAACTTGGTTTTGCAGAAAGTAATCCAACAATGGATGTGCAAGCTTTTGATCCAAAGTTTAAATTGATTTTACTCTTGGCTCATGCATTTGGTATGGTAGTGAAACCGGAGCAGGTGTTTAATTATGGTATTGAACAATTGGGTGAAAAGGATATTCTATTTGCTAAGCAACGAAATCTTGCTATTAAATTAGTGGCATCGGCTTCCATAGTTGGTAATCACATTCATGCCTATGTGTTGCCTAAGTTTGTGCAACAAACAGAATCGTTTTATGGGGTAAACAACGAGTTTAATGCGGTCCAAGTTGCAGCTGCTTTTAGCGATAAGCAATTATTAACCGGAAAGGGTGCAGGTAGTTTTCCTACCGCTGCTGCTGTGCTCTCAGATATTGCTGCATTGCGATTTGGTTATGCATATGAGTATCATAAGTTGTATAGCAGTAGTGCTTCACTCGCATTGGATAATTCTGTAGCTGTTTCTATTTACCTGCGTTACACCGATACAGCTATTTTGGAACAACTATCTTTTGATTCGGTGAGTGAGGCTTGTCGGAGTAAAGGATATAATTACATTATCGGAACACTCTCATTGCAACAGTTGATGAATGTTGATTTATTACTTAACAAAGATGTGTTTGTGGCCATTGTTAATGAAGTAACCGAACCTGTTTGCGCGAAGCAACCGCAAGCCGTATTAGCCGGTATACATTAAAATTGTTTTGTTTTTGATTTGGGTTTTGCTCAACGTGGCAAGCCCATTTCAATTACAAACTATTATTTAGTAAGGGGAGTTGGCAAATGCGTTGGTAATTGTAGCTTTTCAACGCATCGTTAAATACCGGTAAGTGCCTTACACCATGGCAATCGCTGCCAATTAAATTTACCAATTTATTCTCAAGTAAATACTCGGCTGTTTTTTGAATTTGCGGAGAGTAATAACCAATTAATGAAAACAAGTTTACCTGAAACAATATTCCCTGATCGTGTAATTCGTGGTACTTGTCTTTATTCATGGCATAAAAAGCATAACGCTCTGGATGCGCTAATACAGGTCTGTAGCCATTTACCTGCAACTCAAATAAAGCACTTTTAAAGTTGGCAGGAATATCGGTAAATGGTAATTCTATAAGCACATAGTTATTCCCGAAAGTCAGTAAGTTACCACTCGAAATTTTTTTCTCAAATGCATCATCAATCATGTATTCTGCAGCAGCTTCCACTTCAATATCTACCTGTTGCATTTTAAGTTCGCTGCGAATAATCTCTAAGGCAGGTAAAATATTTTCAGGGCCATTCTTGTAAAAATCGCCCATGATATGTGGTGTGGTAATTACCTTTTTGTATCCACATGAAGCCATGTGTTTGATGATGGCAATGCTCTCTACCAAGGTAGGCACACCATCATCAATAGCCGGAATTAAGTGACTGTGAACTTCTGTAGTGATAGGGTTCACAAAATCAGCATCGGCTAACTTTGGCTTTCTTGAAAATAGTTTTTCTAATAAACTCATATTGGAGTTTATCCTAAAAATTCTTTTAATGACGCAATGTTTGGCACGTTGAGCGAGTCAACACGTCTTTCATCAGCTACAAATAACGACAACCAGTCTAAACGGTAGATAATCTCATATAAGGATAGAATGTTGTATTTCTCTAATTCCAAGTTGATGATTTTGTGATTTTGAACTTCCAACAAACTTTGCATGAACTCAAAGCGTGAAGTAACGCGTGGATTACTGTTGGTGTGCATCATGAAAAACACGCTATCTAATGTGCCGTAGTAACTTTCAATGACGTTATGGTTCATTTCTGGTAGTGTGTGCACAAAGCATTCGTGCTTTGCATTTTCTTGTACTTGTTGTGCAAAACGAATAGCAGCAGCTTCCATTTGCGCATCAGCTAATACCACAAATTTTGTTTTTGATTTCGATTTTAGCGTTTCGAATAAAGCCAATGCATCGTTGCGGTATTCATCAAATTCTCCAATAGCAGCTGCAGTAGCTTTTAACTCTGCAGTTACATCTTTACCTAATAATTCACCTGCGATAAGGAATAAAAAGGTTAAGGAGAAACCAAGTGCCATGCGCGGTTGGAATCCGGCTTCCATTTTCAATAAATACTTACCATTTGCAGTAGCCAATTCTTCTAGTTTTCCTCCGGTAGTTACGCAAAGCACCGTGCAATTTTTTGCCTTAGCCTCGTTAAACACCGATATGGTTTCTTCCGTATTGCCACTGTATGAAGCCGCAATTACTAATGTTTTTTCGTTTACAAAAGCAGGTAAATGATAGTCGGCAACGCATACCAAAGGTATTGGCATTTCATTCATGTAAAAGTTTCTGATGAGTTGTCCGCCAATACCACTTCCGCCTAATCCGGCAATAACAATAGCATTGAAATCTGTGGCTTTGAAGCCATGTGGTTTGTAGTTTTCAAGGGCGTAAGTCATTTGATAACTTACTTTTTTTAACGCTTCTTGTTGTTGTGCACTCATATCTATTTATTCTTTATTAAATTCATCAAGTATTGTCCGTAGCCACTCTTCATCAATTTCTGAGCTTCTACTTTCAATTGTTCATCGCTTATCCATCCGTTTTTGTATGCAATCTCTTCAATACAACCTACCTTCAAACCTTGTCTGTCTTCTATTACTTGAACAAACTGTCCGGCTTGCATAAGCGAAGCAAATGTTCCGGTATCTAACCAAGCAGTTCCACGTTGAAGAACACCTACTTTTAGTTTTTTGCGTTCGAGGTATACTTTGTTTACATCCGTAATTTCTAATTCGCCACGTGGTGAAGGTTTAATGTTTTTGGCAATTTCCACAACATCGTTGTCGTAAAAATACAAACCCGGAACTGCATAATGCGATTTAGGTTGTTGTGGTTTTTCTTCAATGCTCAACACATTCATGTTGGCATCAAACTCCACTACACCATAACGTTCAGGATCGTTTACATGGTATGCGAAAACCACACCACCATCAGGATCATTATTTTCTTTTAATAGTTTGCTCAATCCTGCACTGAAGAAAATGTTGTCCCCTAAAACCAACGCTACTTTGTCTTTACCAATAAACTGCTCACCAATAATGAAGGCCTGAGCTAATCCATCAGGGCTTGGTTGTTCTGCATATTCGAAACGGCAACCAATTTGAGAACCGTCACCTAATAGCTTTTTAAATCCGGGTAAATCGTGCGGAGTTGAAATGATTAATATCTCTCTGATACCGGCCAACATTAATACCGATAACGGGTAATAAATCATGGGTTTATCATACACCGGCATGAGCTGTTTGCTAACAGCAAGTGTAAGTGGATGTAAACGTGTGCCGCTTCCTCCGGCAAGTATAATTCCTTTCATAAATGGTCTCTTTAAACACACCAAAAGGATTAACGGTGTTAATCCTCTTGATAATCTTGTGCCGGCAAGTTATAAAATCTTCCTCAATCTTATCTACTTGCGTACATTTTATCGTAGTACTTTTGATAATCACCACTGGTAACCTCATCCATCCATTCTTGGTTGTTCATGTACCAATCAATGGTTTTTTCAATGCCTTCTTCAAACTGAAGTGAAGGTTCCCAACCTAACTCTTTCATAATTTTGTTGGCATCAATGGCATAGCGCAAATCATGTCCGGCACGGTCGGTAACGTAGGTTATTAACTTTTCCGATTCACCTTCGGTGCGTCCTAGGCGTTTGTCCATGGCCTTGCAAATCACTTTAATCAAATCAATGTTGGTCCACTCGTTAAAGCCACCGATGTTGTATGTTTCGCCAACTTTACCTTTGTGAAACACATCATCAATAGCACGTGCATGGTCCACTACATACAACCAATCGCGTACGTTTTCTCCTTTTCCGTATACCGGTAGAGGTTTGTTATTTCTAATGTTATTGATGAAAAGTGGAACTAGTTTTTCCGGAAATTGATTTGGTCCGTAGTTATTGGAGCAGTTGCTTAACACCACACGTATTTTGTAAGTGTTGTGGTAAGCGCGTACAAAATGGTCGCTGGCCGCTTTACTTGCGCTGTATGGACTTTGCGGATCGTATGGTGTGGTTTCTAAAAAGAAGCCACCATCATGTAAACTACCATAAACTTCATCTGTTGAAACGTGATAAAACAACTTATCAGCCATGTTATCTTTCCAAGCTGTTTTAGCTGCGTTCAATAAGTTTACGGTACCTACCACATTTGTCATCACAAACTCTAACGGATTGGTAATACTGCGATCTACGTGACTTTCTGCGGCCAAATGTATCACATCAGTAAAACCGTATTGTTCGAATAACCCGTTTAATTGTTGTGCATCAACCAAATCAGCCTTAATAAAGGTATAGTTTGGTGCTTGTTCAATATCAGTGATGTTTTTTAAGTTACCGGCATACGTAAGCTTATCTAAGTTGTAGATGTGGTAATCCGGATATTTATTTACAAAAAGGCGTACTACGTGAGAGCCAATAAAGCCTGCTCCTCCGGTAATTAATATTTTCTTCTTCGTCATGTTTGGTAAGTATACGTAAAGTGGTTAATTCGATTGTTGTTCGCGTTGTTGTTTTAGATGTAACTCCCATTTCCAAGCTGTTTCTAATGCATTTTCTAGGGAGCGCTCTGCTTTCCAACCCAATTCGTTAATGGCTTTATCGCATGAGGCAAAAATTTGCACCACATCGCCTTCTCGTCTGGGGCCAATTTGGTAATTGAGTTGTTGACCGCTAACTTTTTCGAAAGCAGCAATTACTTCCAACACGGTGTTACCGTTTCCGGTTCCGATGTTAAAAACGGAATAGGAAGAAGAATTATTGCTTAAAAACTGAATCGCTTTTACATGCGCTTTAGCTAAATCAACCACATGAATAAAATCGCGGATACAACTTCCGTCACGGGTAGGGTAATCGTTACCAAACACTGTAAGTTTTTCTCTAATACCAATAGCAGTTTGTGTAACAAATGGGATTAAGTTGTTTGGAACACCATTAGGTAATTCACCAATTAGTGCAGTATCATGTGCACCAATTGGGTTGAAATAGCGCAATGCCACCACTTGTGTTGATGATGATTTTGCCGTATCAAACAATAATTCCTCACAAATCTTTTTTGTATTTCCGTATGGTGAGTTTGCTTTCACAACCGGAGATGATTCTGTAATGGGAAGTGCATCTGCCGATACATCACCATACACAGTGCAGCTTGATGAAAAGACTAATTTGTTTACCCCATGTTGCTGCATGGCTTCAACCAAGTTTACCGTTCCACCAATGTTATTCTCGTAATAAGCCAATGGTTTTTCAACCGATTCGCCAACGGCTTTATATGCTGCAAAATGAATAACTGCCTTGATATCGGCATGGGTATCAAACACCTGTTTCAATGCACCTTTATCTCTGATATCGGCTTGAATAAAGTGAAAAGGTTTACCGGTAATTTTTTCAATATTCTGAAGCACACTCGGATTGGAGTTCTCGAAATTGTCAATAGCTACCACATCATAACCGGCTTGCTGTAATTCAACAACCGTGTGTGAGCCAATAAATCCTGAACCGCCTGTAACTAAAACTTTCATGTTAGTGAAGGGTTAAATGGGCGGCAAGATAGTGATTTGCAGCTAAAATGCAGGTGAAGTGTGCGTTAAATCTTAATGAGCTACCAAATTATTTTTTGTGTACTTTGGGTGTTGTTACTAAAAGTAACGTTAAGTAAGTATAATCCATGCTGCGAAGGTAGCGCTAAACTGTTGGTATTGCTGGTAACTACTGCCTGTCCTATAGCATTGTATAGCGTTAATGATTTAACTCCGGAATTATTTACTTGTAAGGTATTTCCGTTAATGGTGTAATCTATTTTGATGGGAGAAGTTTCGCTCACTCCTGTGGTACTAGAGTATGCAATATTAAACCACATGGTATCGGCTACTTCGGGGTTATTGTGGTTATATACTTTAACACCAATTCTGCATGCCCCGTCAAATAAATTAGAGTTGACATGAAAGCGCATAAAAACGGTGGTGTCGTTATCTCCAAAGTCTTTAATAAAGTTACCTGAAAATGGAATGGCTACTTTGCAATCGCCATTAGCACACATGGATAACTCCCAACGTGAGTCGATTGAATCGAAAATAACTAACCAACTATAATCCTTACTTACACTATTACGGGTATGAAAACGAATATCAGTTTCGCTGTAAATTACATCCTTTGCAGTAAGCAAGTTCAATGTATTTCCTTTGGGGAAATATATACTTTGCGCAAATGTGCTTAGCCCTAATCCGATGCCCAATAATAGTGTAAGAAGGTTTTTCATGAAATTATGGTTTAAAAGCTACTACGCTAATCTCCACGTTAGCACCCAAAGGTAAGCGCGACACTTGCACTGTTTCACGTGCAGGATAATTTCCGGTGAAGAAACTGCCGTATGCTTCGTTAATCGCACCAAAGTTATTTAAGTCTGTGCAGTAAATAGTTGTTTTAATTACATGACTAAAATCCATACCCGCTTCTTTTAAAATAGCTTGTAAGTTTTCCATTACCTTTCTGGTTTCATTGGTAATATTATCTTGAACCATTTGTCCGCTTACCGCATCTTTAGCTACTTGTCCGCTGGTGTATAAGGTGTTTCCAACTAATACAGCAGGGCTATAAGGTCCAATCGGAGCAGGAGAGTTGGTGCTGGTAATAATTTTCTTTTCCATGTGCAATTGCGTGTTATTTTTGTTTTCAAATTTAATACCTGCGCATGAAGATTTTAGCAAGAGGAGAAAAATCATTAATAGAGGAGTTAAAAAGGAAGCTTTCATCTGAGGTTGAGTTAGTTGAAGTACAAGATACTGATTTACCTACAATCGATTTGCATCCTTATGATATCATTTTTGATTTGTCGTTCGACCGTCACCCGGAGAACATCAAGTACTATGCTCCACTAAGAGATAAAATGGTTATCGTGGGAGCGGTAAAAACTCAACTTGCGCATGCTGCTTCAGGTTATTCAAGAGAGATAGAGTGTGTGTTGATTGGTATGAATACCTTACCGACTTTTATAGATAAATCATTAGCGGAAGTATCCCTTTTACATGATTCAAATGCAGACCAATTGGCAACTGTGATGCAAAAACTAGGTTGGGATTACAAATTGGTGCACGATAGGGTTGGGATGGTTACTCCTCGAATAATTTTCATGATTATCAATGAAGCTTGTTACACCTTGCAAGAAGGCACCGCAAACATGCGTGATATTGATGTGAGCATGAAGTTAGGTACCAATTATCCGTTTGGTCCGTTTGAGTGGGCTGATAAGATTGGTATAACGCATGTGTATGAGACCTTGGAAGCTCTTTATCAGGATACACATGATGAACGTTACAAAATTTGTCCACTGCTGAAAACCATTTACCTCAAAAAAGGTACTTTCTATTCATAACAAGTACTTTTATGAGAATAATTGCTCTCTTCTTGGTGTTCTTCACCTGCTCAACAACATGGTCGCAAACGCATTATTGTGCTTTGGTCAAGCAACAATCTAAAACGCGCAGTTTAGGCAAGGCGGCTACTTCAAACCAAACAGATTTAATGAATAAGTATGATGTTACTTTTCATCATTTCAAACTAAACATTGAACGAACTAACACGTTAATATCCGGTAGTGTATTAACGCAAGCCAAAGTTATGGCTGAAACTTTAGATACTTTTGGGTTAGAATTACATGCTAATCATACAGTTGATTCAGTATTGGATGAAACGAAGCAATCACTTTCGTTTAGTCGACAAGGAAATTTTTTGTATGTGTTTTTACCTTCAACTAAACTAAAAGGACAAGTTGCGACTGTTGAAGTTTTTTACCATGGTGATGGTTATGTTGCGGCCAGTGCAGCAATAGGTTCGGGATTCAGTTCGCAGGCTTCAAACAGATGGGGTAATCGCGCTACATGGAGTTTAAGTCAACCATATTCTGCTTACGAGTGGTTTCCTTGTAAGCAAGCATTACAAGATAAAATCGATTCGGTATACATGGAGGTTGTTACCTCTGCTGATAACAAAGTGGGTTCAAATGGTTTGTTAAAACGAGTAGATACACTCTCGAATAATAAAGTTCGATTTACTTGGCACTCAACTTACCCAATAGATTATTATTTGATATCTGTTGCTGTTTCAGATTATGTGGAGTATAAAACATACGCTCACATCGATGGCGACTCTATGCCGATTATTGATTATGTGTATTCGAATCCGCAAGCACTAATTACTTTCAAACCTGTATTAGATCAAACAGCAGCAATGATTGAAACGTTCTCTCAAAAATTTGGTAAGTATCCATTTTGGAAAGAGAAATACGGACACTCGCTTGCTCCATTTAGCGGAGGAATGGAACACCAAACAATGACGAGTTTAGGAATAATCGACTTCAATATTGTAGCGCATGAACTAGGGCATCAATGGTTTGGCGATCATGTTACTTGTAATACGTGGAGTGATATTTGGTTGAATGAAGGATTCGCAACTTACTGCGAGTATTTAGCATTGGAAGCACTTAATCCACCCAATGCTCCGCTCGAAATGCAGCAAGTACATTTTTATGTGTTGCAAAGTCCGGGAGGAAGCATAGCATTTACCGATACCACGAATGTGAGTCGTATTTTCGACTCACGTTTAACTTATAACAAAGGTGGCGCGTTTGTTCACATGCTTCGTTTTGAGATAAATAACGACTCACTATTTTTTGCATTCTTACGTTCTTATCAAAATAAATTCGCCTTTTCTACTGCCAGTACAATTGATTTCAAGAGTTATTTGGAACAATTCACCAACCGTGACTTTACCACATTTTTTAACCAATGGTTTTATGGAGAAGGTTACCCAACATTTAATGTAACATGGAATCAGGTGAATGATACTGTTTATGTGCGTTCAAACCAAACCGTAAGTTCTACCACGCCATTATTTGCAACACCACTAGAGTTAAAATTAACCACCGCAAACGGTGATACCACTCTTCGTGTTCATCAAACCAAGAACGATGCTTGGTTCAAAATACCTTTAAAATCTAGTGTTTCAGCTATAGCAGTTGACCCTAACAATTGGTTAGTAAATAAGAGCTCTTCTGCAAAAGACGTTACAATAACCGGAATGAAAGAGGTTACAATTAATATGCTTTCTATCTATCCAAACCCGGTTAATGATGTGCTGCGTATGAATAACACCTTGTCCAATGAAGTTCGTATTTATGATCAACTTGGTCGTGAGGTGATGGCCGCACAACTCATGAATGGAGAACTAAAAGTAGGGCAATTAGTGCCGGGCGTTTATATGTTGCGTATGCAAGAAGGATTCGCTAAGTTTATCAAACAATAACACCGCATGAAAATATATTTAAGTCTTTGTTTCTTTTTGGTATCGTTGATGGCATTTGGTCAACAACGCGACTACGCAAAAGATTTCAAACAGCTTTATAACGAAGAATTAACCAAAGGTCAATGCTACCAAACACTCGATTATCTATGTAATCAAATAGGTGGAAGATTGAGCGGTTCACCACAAGCCGAGCAGGCAGTAAAATATATGTTTGCCAAAATGCAAAGCTATGGCTTTGATACGGTGTATCTGCAACCCGTTATGGTTCCGCATTGGGTGCGTGGTGCAAAAGAGGAAGCGTTTATTGCAAAAGGGTACGAAAAATTTGATGTGCGTATTTGCGCATTGGGTGGAAGTGTTGCTACTCCTGAAAAAGGTTTAGATGCGGAAGTGATTGAAGTACATAGTTTGGCTGAATTAAAACAGTTAGGTAAGGATAAAATCAAAGGGAAAATTGTGTTTTTCAATCGCCCAATGGATCCCACACATATTCATACCGGTGCGGCTTATGGCGGAGCTGGTGACCAACGTGGAAATGGTCCGGCAGAGGCTGCAAGATATGGAGCAGTAGGCGCGGTAGTGCGTTCGCTTACCTTATCAAACGATGATTTTCCGCATACAGGTATGACACGTTACAACGATTCATTACCTAAAATTCCTGCATGTGCCATCAGTACAAAAGGTGCAGATGCACTCAGCAATATGTTGAAATTAAAAACTGCAGGTCAGGTGCGCATGTTCATGAAATTAAATTGCCAAACATTGCCTGATGTGCTTTCGTATAATGTGATAGGTGAAATACGCGGAAGCGAAAAGCCAAATGAAATTATCATTGCAGGTGGACACTTAGATAGTTGGGATAACGGGCATGGTGCGCATGATGATGGTGCCGGTTGTGTGCAAAGTATAGAGGCAATTAGGTTGATTAAGCAATTAGGATGGAAGCCTAAACGTACGCTTCGTGTGGTATTGTTTATGAATGAGGAGAATGGTGTAAAAGGAGGAACAGAATATGCCCGCGTGGTGGCCGAAGATAAAAACACCAAACACATTGCAGCCATTGAAAGTGATGCCGGAGGATTCACACCCAGAGCTTTTGGGATTGATGATTCGGTAAGTGTGGCTTTTTTAAAACAATGGGAAGAAATTTTTGTTCCGTATGGTATTGAGCGTATCAATCGTGGTGGTGGTGGAGTAGATATTGGGCCGTTGAAGAAATTGGGTGTAGTGGTTATGGGGTATTCTCCTGATTCACAGCGTTACTTCGATTACCACCATACCGAAATTGATACGTTTGATAAAGTAAATAAGCGAGAACTAGAACTTGGTGCCGCTGCTATTGGAGCAATGATGTGGTTGTTGAGTGAAGAAGGCGTAGGACACCCGTAGTATAAATGCCTAGTTTTGAAGTAGAAAAACAAAATGCATTTACCTGCGAAAAAAAAGTACAAAAAGTATTGCGCAGTTTGGAGTAAGAGCTATATTTGCACCCACAAAAACTGTCCGATGGTGTAACTGGCAACACGTCTGATTTTGGTTCAGAAGAGTCTAGGTTCGAAACCTAGTCGGACAACAACAGAAAGATGAGTGTCGGGTTTTTTCTAAAAAAGAAACCCGACATTTTTTTTAAATAACGGTCCAACTGTCATAAAACTAAAGTACCATGTCATCACCACGCAATGAGGTAAAACTCTTCTCAGGTCGCAACTCCTTATTCGTTGCAGAAAAAATCGCTAAAGCTTACGGAAAACCCCTGGGAGATCTTACGGTGTCTCAATTCAGTGATGGGGAGATTCAGCCGAGTATCAATGAAAGTGTTCGTGGTTGTGATGTGTTTCTTATCCAATCAACCTTCCCGAACGCTGATAACTTGCTGGAATTATTGCTAATGATTGATGCAGCAAAACGCGCATCAGCGCATTACATCACTGCGGTTATCCCTTATTTCGGTATGGCTCGCCAAGATCGTAAAGATAAGCCACGCGTAAGTATTGGAAGTAAGGTGGCTGCTGATTTGTTAAAGGCCGTGGGTGTAAGTCGTGTAATGACTATGGACTTACATGCTCCTCAAATTCAAGGTTTTTTTGAAATTCCTGTAGATCATTTAGATTCATCTGTCATTTTTATTCCTTATATTCGCAACCTTAATGAATCCAACCTTATCTTGGCTTCACCTGACATGGGTTCCTCAAACAGAACTAGAACCTTTGCCAGAGCGTTGAATTTAGATATGGTTATCTGTGATAAAGAGCGTAAACGTGCCAATGAGATTGCCTCTATGACCTTAATTGGTGACGTGGCCGGCAAAGACGTGATTTTGATTGATGATATTATCGATACCGGTAATACGTTAGCTAAATCAGCTCAAATGTTAAAAGATAAAGGTGCATTAAGCGTTCGTGCCATGTGTACGCATCCGGTTTTATCGGGTAAGGCATATGAAACGATTGACAATAGCGTGATTGACGAGTTAGTGGTTTGTGATACCATTCCACTAAAGAGTCAAAGTGCTAAAATAAAAGTGTTAAGCGTAGCTGATTTGTTTGCAGACGCCATCCGTAATGTAACGGAGTTTGGAAGCATCAGTTCACTGTTTAATACCGCAACGAAGTAATTCGCAGTAAAATAAATTATAAACTGTAATACAAGGCAACGCGAATGAGCCGAGGTATTACGCAAAAAACAAAACAAACAAAATGAAAACACTTGCCATGTTTGGTTATTTGCGGGACGGAGTGGGTAAATCATCTACCAAATCACTTCGAAACGAGGGTAAAGTGCCGTGTGTATTGTATGGCGGAAATGAGAACGTAAACTTCTCAATGTACTCTGAAGATTTCAAAAACTTAGTGTACACTCCTAACACTTACAAAGTGCAACTTGACATTGATGGAAAAATTTACAAAGCGGTATTGAAAGACATTCAATATCATCCGGTAAATGATTCTATTCTTCATGCTGATTTCTTAGCTATTAGCGAAGATAAAGCGGTTGAAATGAGAGTTCCTGTTAAGTTCGTTGGTAACTCAGTTGGTGTTCGTGCGGGTGGTAAATTGGTAGTTAAATCGCAAAAATTGCGTATTAAAACTATTCCATCAAAATTACCTGACTTCATCGAAATCAACATCGAGAACTTAGAAATTGGTAAATCAATTAAAGTAGCTGATTTGGTAGCCGGTGATTACATCGTATTAGATTCACCAAACAATCCAATCGTTACTGTTAAAACAACCCGTGCTGCTCAAAGCGCTGCTGCTGAAGCTGCATCAGGTAAAAAGAAATAAGGTAATCTATATCTTTAAAAGCCCGCACCGAAAGGTGCGGGCTTTTTTTATGAAATTTCAGTAATGCTATTCGTTATTTTGTCTTCACGCAAACACACCCATTATTGTATACTTGCAGCATGAAGTTTTTAATTGTTGGTTTAGGAAATATAGGAAGTGAATACGCACACACTAGGCACAATATTGGTTTTGATATTGTTGATGCCTTAGCCGAGAAGCATGGTAAAACATTCGCTCCTGACCGTTATGCAGATTATGCGATGGTTTCTGTAAAAGGAAAGCAACTTCACTTAATTAAACCAACTACTTACATGAATTTAAGTGGCAAGGCTGTGCGCTATTGGATGCAAGAACTGAAGTTAGAAGCCAGTCAAATTTTTGTATTGGTGGATGATTTGGCCATTGATTTTGGGAAGATAAGAATACGTGGTAATGGTAGTGATGCAGGACATAATGGATTGAAAAATATCAATGAATTATTACTCACCCAAAACTATCCACGCTTGCGTTTTGGTATAGGTAATAACTTCCCTAAAGGCCGACAAGTAGAATTTGTACTGGGTAAGTGGGACGAGCAAGAGCAACAAAAACTTCCCGACTTAATCAAACACAGCATAGATGCCATTGAATCCTTCGCACAAATTGGATTGGAACGAACCATGAACTTCTATAATATCAAATAGAAAAGGCCGAGTTAATCGGCCTTTTTTATTTATGTAGTAGTTTGAATAAATAATTCTTTTTTCTGTTTCTCATCAATAGTACTTGGTGCGTCAATTCTCGCCCTTGGCGGGATTTCGTTCCGCAATGGGCGGAACTCCACATCTAAGCTTTTACTGAAATATTTAACTCCGTTAATTGTTTAGAGTCAATTCTACTTGGCGCATCAATCATAGGATCTCTACCACTGTTGTTTTTAGGGAAGGCAATGAAATCACGAATGGAATCTGCTCCACCAAACAACGAACATAACCTGTCGAAACCAAATGCAATACCTGCATGTGGTGGTGCTCCGTATTGGAAAGCATCCATCAAGAAACCAAATTGGTGTTGCGCTTCTTCAGGTGTAAAGCCTAATACTTCAAACATACGTGCTTGCAATTGCTTGTTGTAAATGCGCACGCTACCTCCACCCACTTCAACACCATTAATAACCATATCATATGCATTTGCACGCACTTGGCCTAAGGTTTCAAAACTATTTAGTAAGTGAATATCCTCCGGTTTTGGAGAGGTAAACGGATGGTGCATGGCAAAGTAGCGGTTCTCTTCTTCGTTAAACTCTAACAATGGGAAGTCAACTACCCATAGGCAACTAAAAGTGTTCTTATCGCGTAAACCTAAACGCGAGCCCATTTCTAAACGTAATTCATTTAACGCCTTACGTGTTTTATCGGCTTGTCCGGCTAATACTAAAATCAAATCACCTGGTTGTGCATTGCATTTTTCGGCCCATAATTTTAGTGCTGCTTCATCATAAAATTTATCTACCGATGATTTAATGCTTCCATCTGCATTTACACGAGCATATACTAATCCTGTTGCGCCAATTTGAGGACGTTTTACAAAATCTGTTAACTCATCCAATTGTTTACGTGTGTATTCAGCACAGCCTTTTGCACAAATACCAACTACTAATTCTGCATTATCAAACACAGGAAAATTCTTTCCTTTTACCACGTCATTTAACTCTACAAATCTCATGTCAAAACGCGTATCCGGTTTGTCGCTACCATAGTATTTCATAGCATCTGCATACGTCATGCGAGGCAATGATGCGATATCGATACCTTTTACATTTTTGAATAAGTGTTTCACTAATCCTTCAAACATGTTTAAGATATCTTCTTGCTCCACAAAGCTCATCTCACAATCAATCTGCGTAAATTCCGGCTGACGATCTGCGCGCAAATCCTCATCGCGGAAACACTTTACTATTTGGTAGTAGCGATCAAAGCCACTAACCATAAGTAATTGTTTAAAAGTTTGTGGCGACTGAGGTAAAGCATAAAACTCGCCCGGATTCATGCGGCTTGGTACCACGAAATCGCGTGCACCTTCCGGTGTAGATTTAATTAATACTGGAGTTTCTACTTCAATAAAATCTTGGCTATCTAAAAACGAACGGGTTTGTTGTGCTACTTTATGGCGTAGTTGTAAGTTGGCTCTTACACTTGCTCTGCGTAAATCCAAGTAGCGGTATTTCATACGTAAATCATCACCACCATCGGTGTTTTCTTCAATGGTAAAGGGTGGGGTGATAGATTCGTTCAATACTTCGAATTCGGTAACAATAACTTCAACTTCACCGGTTGGAATGTTGATGTTTTTACTTTCACGCTCTTTCACCGTTCCGGTAACTTTCAACACAAATTCTCTTCCCAGCTTGCGCGCACGTGTGCACAAATCAGCATTGGTATCCATATTAAAAGCCAATTGGGTAATGCCATATCTGTCGCGCAAATCAACAAAGGTCATTCCACCTAAATCGCGACTTTTCTGTACCCAGCCTGTAAGGGTTACTGTTTGTGCTGCATGTGTAAGTCTAAGTTCTCCGCAAGTATGTGTTCGTAGCATGATGTAATTATAACCAATAATAATAGATGGCGAAAATAATAAAAGCCAAGCTACAATAGCATTTAATTTTGTGTAAATATGTATGTTGCCACTTAATTATGGCTGAGTTATTTTCTGATGCTTATTTCATGCAACAAGCGCTCAAAGAAGCGCAAAAAGCCTATGATTTGGGTGAGATACCCGTGGGTGCCGTGGTGGTAAGTAACAATAAAATTATTGGTAAGGGACATAACTTAACGGAGCAGTTGAATGATGTTACTGCCCATGCCGAGATGCAAGCTATTACCGCTGCTGCAAATTATTTGGGAGGAAAATACTTAATTGACTGTACCTTGTATGTAACACTGGAACCATGTATAATGTGCGGAGGAGCCTTGTATTGGAGTCAAGTAAGTAAGGTTGTTATTGGAGCCACTGATGAGAAAAGAGGGTGTAGTAAATTTGGAAATATTTATCATCCTAAAACAGAAATTGTTAGTGGCGTATTAACCGAGGAATGTGCTTCGTTGATGAAGAGTTTTTTTAAAGATAAGCGTTAGTTGTGAGTAGGTATAAATCAAACTGATTTATGCGAAATACCTGTTTCTTTTACCATAAGAACACCTAAATTCGTACACCATTTAAAGTCAAAAAAATTAATTAATACCGTTATGGCATTTGAATTACCAAAATTACCTTACGAGTACACTGCGCTTGAGCCGCACATTGATGCTCGCACGATGGAAATCCATCATACAAAACACCACCAAGCATATGTTACCAACTTAAACAATGCAATTGCTGGTACTGATGCAGAACATTTATCTATTGAAGATATCTGTAAAAACATCAGTAAATATCCTGCCGCAGTTCGTAACAATGGTGGAGGTCACTTTAACCATTCATTATTCTGGACTATCCTTAGCGGAAAACCATCAACACCAACAGCAAAATTAGCTGCTGCAATTGATGCTGAGTTAGGGGGAATAGACAAGATGAAAGAAGAGTTTAACAAAGCTGCAACTACACGTTTTGGTAGCGGTTGGGCTTGGTTATGTGTAGAGAATGGAAAGTTAAAAATCTGCTCAACTCCAAATCAAGATAATCCGTTAATGGATGTAGTTACTGATTGCAAAGGAACTCCAATTTTAGGACTAGATGTTTGGGAACACGCTTACTACTTGCATTATCAAAACCGCAGACCTGACTACTGTGCTGCATTCTGGAGCATAGTGAATTGGGAAGAGGTAAGTCGCAGATACGAAGCTGCATTGTAATTAAGTTTTACATACGAAGCCGAATGTGTACTCACATTCGGCTTCTTTTTATACATCATAAGTATGCAACAAGTAATTAATATTAGAGAAATTGAATTGGTTGAACAATTGGAAGGAATTAAACTTTTCAATGAAGATGTGCTAACGAGAGTAGAAGACCAGCGAGTAAGAAGAGTGAATCTGGATAAAGCAGCTACACTAACTAAGGGTAAGGATATCAAAGCTACCATCGTTTTAAAAACGCCTGCAGGTTATAAGCGTCTTGTTACCAAAATACTTGGTGTTGATCATCAAGCTGTTTGGATTGAAAATAACTTAGTTATTCCTATTCAAGCTATTTACGCAGTTGATGTGCTTTAGGGTTAACCCTCATGACTCAATAAGCAAGATATTTGTCATTTAAATAGATTTTAATACCATTCGCTTGATAAATACAACAACTCGACATATCTTGCACCCGTATTCGAAAGGATACATCACAAACAGACAACTACATTAGTTAAAGATAATAGCGTTTTACGCTAGGATTAGGGGGTAAAAAAACAAGCCGGTACGTTAGCGTATCGGCTTTGTTTTTTATATGAAATGTCAAAAAAAATGCAGCTCATTGAGCTGCATTTTTTGTACAGGTAATCTGTTTATTCTACTGTTACTGATTTAGCTAAATTTCTTGGTTGATCTACATTGCACCCTCTAAGCACAGCTATATGGTATGATAGTAATTGTAAAGGAACACTTGCTACCAATGGTAACATGGCTTCTTCGCAATGTGGAATATGAATAACATAGTCTGCATGTTGTGCAATGTGTTCATCACCTTCCGTTGCAATGGCAATTACTCGGCCTTTACGTGCTCTTACCTCTTGAATATTACTAATTACTTTTTCGTAATTACTATGTTGAGTTGCAATCACTACAACCGGCATTTCTTCGTCAATCAATGCAATTGGTCCATGCTTCATTTCTGCAGCAGGGTATCCTTCCGCATGTATGTAACTAATCTCTTTAAGTTTCAACGCGCCTTCCAGCGCAATTGGGAAACCGTAACCGCGACCTAGATATAATGCATTACGTGAATCTTTAAACTCAAGTGCAATTTCCTTAACCTTCTCGTCAAGTTTTAATGCTTCTTCTACTTTGCTTGGTATAGTTTCTAATTCAATAAGTAGTTCACGTAAACGTTGTGTTGAAATCGCTCCACGTTTTTGCGCAACTGATAATGACATAAGCAATAATGCCGTAACCTGCGCAGTAAAAGCTTTTGTTGATGCTACACCAATCTCAGGTCCGGCATGTGTGTATGCTCCTGCATCAGTAATACGTGGAATTGAAGAACCCACCACATTACAAATACCAAAAATGGTAGCACCTTTGCTTTTTGCTAACTCAAGGGCTGCTAAAGTATCTGCAGTTTCGCCACTTTGCGAAATGGCGATTACAAAATCTGTTTCGTCAATAACTGGATTTCTATAGCGGAATTCTGAGGCATACTCTACTTCAACCGGAATACGGGCGAAGTCTTCGAATAAATATTCTCCAACTAATCCTGCATGCCAACTTGTTCCACATCCTACAATTAAAATTCGCTTGATGTTTTTTAGCTTATCTTCAAACAAGTCAACTCCGGCCATAGAAATACTACCTTCATTGATATGAGTTCTGCCACGGAATGAATCAAGTATGGAGCGAGGTTGTTCGTAAATTTCTTTTAGCATGAAATGTTCGAAACCGCCTTTTTCAATACTCTCTAGGTTAATTTCTAACTCTTGTATGTAAGGAGTTTTAACCGTGTTATCGATGGTTTTAACCGTAAGTTTATTGTTGTCTACAATTACAATTTCTCCATCATTTAAGTATACCACGTTACGTGTATATTCTACAATCGGTGTTGCATCACTGGCAATAAAGTGTTCATTTTCTCCAACACCTACTACCATTGGACTTCCTTTGCGTGCGCCAATTAAATAGTTAGGATCAGATTTTGATAAGATAACGATGGCATATGCACCAACTACTTGAGTTAGCGACATACGAACAGCTTCTTCTAATGAAACTTGATTTTTAGTGTATACTTCTTCGATTAAGTGCACTAATACTTCTGTATCGGTATCACTTTTAAACTCGTGACCACGTTCTTGTAATGCTCTTTTTAAGGACGCATAATTCTCGATAATACCATTATGAATAATGGCAAACTCACCATTTTGAGAAAGATGCGGATGCGCATTTTTATCATTAGGAGCTCCGTGTGTAGCCCAACGTGTGTGGCCCATTCCGGTATTGGCATGTATATCTTTTCCTGAGGTTTCATTCTCGAGGTCAGATACCTTACCACTCTTCTTATAGATGTTTAGGTTTTTTTCAGGGGTTAATAAGGCAACACCAGCGCTATCATAGCCGCGATACTCTAAGCGTTTTAAACCTTTAATAATTATAGGGTAGGCCTCGCGGTGGCCTATATATGCAACGATTCCACACATATGTCAAAGATATTATAATCTACCTGAATTCAAAACGGTAGATTCCGTGTCTGTCTGTTTTCCCAATGCATTCAGTAACATTTTCGTTTTATTCAGTAGGTTACTAAATTCATCAAACGAAATAGCTTGCTCACTATCGCTCAATGCACGACTTGGGTCAGGATGAACTTCTATTAAAACCCCATCAGCACCTATGGCTGCGGCAGCAAGTGATGCAGGTGTAACCCTACTTGCGGCACCTGTGCCGTGACTTGGGTCAACGATAATTGGTAAGTGACTTAGTTCTTTTATAATTGGAACAACCCCCAGATCAATCACATTCCTGCTCGATGGATCAAAACTTCTGATACCTCTTTCGCACAGAATAATTTGCTCATTTCCACCACTCATAATGTATTCAGCTGCTAACAACCACTCCACGGCCTTAGCCTGAAAACCACGCTTCAGTAAAATAGGTTTGTTGATTTTGCCCAATTGATCGAGTAAGTGGAAGTTATGCATATTGCGGCTACCAACTTGAATGATATCTGCATAAGTAGCAACCTCATCTAGCAAACTACCATCAAGGAGCTCAGTTACCACATTCATGTTGTATGCTTTTGCTGCCTTGTGTAATAGTTTCAATCCTTCTGTTTCAAGACCCCTAAAACTATAAGGTGAAGTACGTGGTTTGTATGCGCCACCTCTTAAAAATTTAACACCTAAGTTGCTTAAAAACTCAGCCGTGGCAAAAATTTGATCTTCGTTTTCAACCGAACAAGGTCCGGCCATTACATTAAACAATCCTTCACCAACACTAATATCGTTTACTTGGAAAGAAGTTTGATTCTTGTATGATTTTGAAGCAAGTTGGTAAGGTGTATTGATAGGTATGATGGTTTCAATTCCTTCAAACTGTTCAAAAACCTCTGTTTGTTGGTATTTAGGTAACACGAAAGCATGTAACTTTCCTACATACCTATAATTGATATGATTTGCATTAAGAAAACCTTCAATGGGCAATCTGCCGGTCTCTGCACTATTCTTGTTTAAAACAATAATCACGGTTTATTTAATAACAGTGTAAGTCAGTATAAGTTTTATTCGTTCTTGTCCCGAAGTGCTTCGGTCGGTATCAAAAACCGCGCGATTAGCCGAAACCGGGTAATCTTCAGGCACGAAAAGGTTCAACCCATAGTTGATATCAACCTTGTTTTTGTAATAACTGGTTAGCAAGTTTTGTACATGTCTGTTAATGTTAAACGTGTACGATTGTGTACTTGAATTGTAATACCCACCATAGTAGTTAATGCTCTCGCCAAAGTCTGCAATAATTTTGCGAGTTCCATCCGCATTTGCATCCCACAAGTTTAAACGCGTTGGAAGTTTGTAAACCGATGTATCTACATTTTTCACATTGAAAATCAAACGAGCACTATTTACTGCAATTTGTTTATCGCTGGCGATTTGTGATAAGTGAGGTATAAGTATACGGGTTTTTATTCCTGCACATGCTTGCACATAACAAGTCGTTTGATGGATTCCACCAACAGCTGCCTGCAATGTTACAGGGATATTACTATGCTTGAATTGATTTGTTTTTACTTCGTTCGTTCCGGCAAATGGAAACTCATATTTAGATTGAACACCATTTTTAGAAACGTATACGACTAAAGCACTTTCCGGATTATCAGAGCGAAGGTTGATGTAAGTAATTGCACCATCACCAGATGCCATTGCAGGTTGATCGGCAGAAATCATAAATCCTTTGAAAGCCGATTTAAATTGCGCAGGAGTGGTAAAAGAAGAGTCTGCTGCGGATTGTAATTTACTTAAAAATGCGGCATCTGTAATTTTGATACGCATTTGAGGTGAGTATGCTAAACGAGTTCCGTTTACGTACACAATAGCGCTATCAGTTAGGTTAAAGCTTCCCGAGTACGAACCCAGTTCAGATGTATTGGTTAAGTAAGTACGATTTGAGTAAAATTGTGCATCAGCAGCTGTGCTCAAGTCTTCAGTAACTTCGTAAAGTTTAATGGTTTGACTCGTATTGTTGCCGTATAGTGCAGTAGTACCTGCATACTTTAACTGCACCACTGCAGAGTCAATAGTCATTCCGCTAAAACTGAAATTAGAAACCGGGTAAAGAAATTGAGTTACAATATTAGAAGTAGTTACACCTAATAATGGGTCGTTCATTTGGCCCAACATGTAATAAGAGGCATAGCGCGTGTCTACACTATCTGCAGCACTACTATAAGTTATTACATCAAACGTGTCGGTAACTTTTACCTCAAAGCCGCTACGGTTACCAATTACGTCAGAGCCAATTTCGTTATTTTCTTTTTTGCATGATGCGCTGAATAAAGCAACAGCAAGCAATAACAGAAGA
>JACCDH011366372.1_pt1 | contig 32142 bp, 30 predicted proteins | sample 7442481 | NCBI WGS metagenome assembly JACCDH01 (sample SAMN15323433, study PRJNA562643) | freshwater metagenome | isolation source: river surface water | place: USA:Blue River Watershed | collected 2017-08-15
CCCTGTTCGATCTGCGGATAAACCTTCTCGATCGTGCCGCTGCCGCCCTCGACCTCCACGGTGGCACCGACGGTCAAGCCCTGGGCATGACGCTCGGGGATTGCAAGGCGCAGGAACACGCCGCCGCCGGTGATGGTTGCCACCGGCTCACCCGGCATGACAACGGCACCGGGCCGCACCGGGACCGACAACACGCGGCCATCCGCCGGGGCCAGCACATTGCCATCCTCGATCAAGGTCGCTGTCACCTGACGTGCGGCTTTCGCTTCGGCCAGGGCATTGCGCGCCACCTCGACCGTCGTGCGCACCTGATCGACACGCTGCGTTGTCGTCGCACCTTTGGCCAGCAACTCCTCGTTGCGGGCCAATTCGGTTTCGGCATTTTCAAGCTGCGATTTGGCCGAGGCAATTCGCGCATCCGCAGCTTCCAGCTGCGATTCGAGCTTGGGGTCGGTGATGCGCGCAATCACTGCACCGGCCTGTGCCTGCGATCCTTCGGTCACCTCCAGCGCTGTCAGCGTGCCACCAATGCGCGAGCGCGCAGGCACCACGAACCGGCTTTCCACACGGCCAAAAAGCGCTTTGGTTTCAAATGTTTCAATCGGCTGGATCACCAAATCCTCGGCAGCGACCGGCGCTGCCTGAAAGGCCGTCACAAGGCCCACCAAGATCAAAGAACGAAGTGCCAAAGCGCGCCCTTTCCTTTTGCATTTTGCCCCCAGTAGCACAACACATATAAACATTCAAACTCTTATATGTGTTGGCACAGCCGCTGTGCAATCACCGACTTCCCCTTGTCGGGGGCCGGGGCTATCTTCGCGGGGACCAGAAGAAGGGTATCTACAGATGTCGCAGGTGGAGCTTGGCCTTGATACGTTCGGAGACGTGAGCCTTGGCGTCGATGGACAACCAAAGCCGATGGATCACGTCCTGCGCGACGTCGTGGACGAGGCAGTTCTGGCCGACAGCCTTGGCATCCATTTCATCGGACTGGGGGAACATCATCGGTCGGATTTCGCGATTTCCGCCCCTGAAATGCTGCTTGCCGCCATTGCGGCCCGGACCACGCGGATCAAGCTGGGAACCGCTGTCACTGTGCTGTCCTCAGATGATCCGATCCGGGTGTTCCAACGGTTTTCCACTTTGAACGCGCTCTCGAATGGTCGGGCAGAGCCGATTCTTGGCCGGGGCAGCTTTACCGAAAGCTATCCGCTCTTTGGCTATGATTTGCAGGACTATGAACTGCTCTTCGAAGAAAAGCTTGATCTCTTCGCCAAACTCGCCCGGCAGAACCCCTTTTCATGGCAAGGCCAGCACCGCAGCCCCTTGGCCAATCAGACGGTCTATCCACCGCTGGGCCAACCCATGACAGTCTGGGTCGGCGTTGGTGGCAGCCCGGAATCGGTGGTGCGGGTGGTGCGTCAAGACCTGCAGTTGATGCTGGCCATCATCGGCGGTGATCCGCGCCGCTTTGCGCCCTATGTCGATCTATATCAACGCGCCTGCGCCCAGCTTGGCCGGCCCCAGCGCCCCATCGGCATCCACTCACCCGGCTTTGTCGCCGCCACCGACGAAGAGGCGCGCGAGACGCTCTGGCCGCATTACGCCGAGATGTTCGGCCGGATCGGCCGCGAACGCGGCTGGCCCACCACCACCAAGGACCGTTACCTTGACGAAATCGCCCATGGCTCGCTTTACGTCGGCAGCCCGGAAACCGTGTCGCGCAAGATCGCCGCAACTGTGCGCGCCTTGGGGGTGCAGCGTTTTGACATGAAGTATTCCACAGGCCCGGTGCCACATGGCCAGTTGCTTGAATGTATTCGGCTTTACGGCGAGAAGGTCATCCCCATGGTGCAAGAGATGCTGGCGGGATGACAGACAAGATCACCCCGGCGATGCAGGCCTTCTGGGCCAATGACCCCGCGCCCATTGAAATGGGGGTAGAGCTGGTCGAAGCCCAAAACAACCGATCGGAACTGCGCCTGCGGCTTGAACCCCGCCACCTGAACGGCCATCAAACCGCCCATGGCGGCGTGGTGCATCTTTTGGCCGATTGCGCGGCAGGATTTGCCGCAAACTCCACTGGAGAGCAGGCCGTCACCCAGACCAACACCATCACCTTCATCAGCCCTGGTCGCGCTGGGGAAACCCTGACGGCCACCGGCGCATTCCTCGCCCGCTCTGGCCGCTCGTCGATCTATGACGTTGTGGTGACCGGAGAAGATGGCCGCACGGTTGCCGTCATGCGCGCGCAGATGCGCCAAATCGCCCCAAAAAGCTGAGCCGACAGGCGCGCAGGCGTCCTTAGCCTTAGCCTTCGCCTTCAAGCTTGACGCGCATGTCGCGCAGGATCGGCAACACGGCCCGCACCTTTTCAGCGCCAAGGCTTTGAACCACGTCGGCAATCATCGGAATGACGGCCGCAACAGCAGCATCGCGGGCAGCACGACCTGCGGGGGAAATCGCGACGAACTTTTGCCGCGCATCGTCCCAATCGGGGCGGATATGCACATGGCCGGCCCATTCCAGCTTGGTCAGCGTATTGGTCATGGCCCCACGCGTAACATGAAAAGCGCGGGCCAACTGGGCGGGGGTGCGTTCCTCGTTCAGACGGGCCAGATGGTTCAGCACCGAAAAATGCGACAGCTCCATGCCTTTGGGCAGCGCCTTGGATACGCGGTTACGCGCCAACTGGTCGGCCATGAACAGCTCGCCAAACAGGCTTACGGCAAGATCGTCGGTGCGGTCGTTCATGGCCCTGCAAACTCCCGGTCATGCGACAGGCTGGGAACGCGCGCGCGTGCCGCCTCGACCTCCGTCAGATCCAGATCCACCAGCGTGATACCCGGTTCGGTTCCGCCATCGGCGAGCACCTCGCCCCAAGGGGCAATCGCCAGCGAATGGCCATGGGTGCGCCGCCCCTTGCCGCCGGTTTCCGCATGATATCCGGTCTGTGCCGGGGCAAGGACGAAACAACCCGTCTCAATCGCCCGGGCGCGTAACAGAACCTCCCAATGCGCCGCACCGGTGATGTGGTTAAAGGCGGCGGGCACGGTCAGGATCTGGGCACCGCCTTGCGCCAGACGACGATAAAGATGGGGAAACCGCAGGTCGTAACAGACCGTCATGCCAATTCGGGCAAAGCCCGCATCGGCGAGAACCGCCGTCGCGCCGGGACGATAGCCTGCGGATTCCCTGTAGATCTCGGTTTCAGATACATTCACATCGAACATGTGAATCTTGTCATAGCGCGCAGCAATGTCTCCACCCGGACCGATCAGGAAGGACCGGTTGGCAAATCGGCCGTCGGCATCATGGGTCAACAGGCCCAGAGAACCGATCAAGAGCCAGATCCCGGCCCGCGCTGCCTCATCTCGCAGGGTGGCAAGCGTCGGATCATCAGCCTCGTGGCGCAGAACGCTGCGCTGATGGGCGCGGTTCCCAGACAGGGCATTGGTGCATTCCGGTGTCAGCACGAAACCGGCCCCGCCGGCTGCGGCGCGGCGCACCAGATCGACCGTCACCGGCAAGTTGACCGCCGGATCATCGCCCACATTCAGTTGCACCAGCCCCGCGCGCATCGGCGTCAGGCCAACAGCGGATCAAGCTTGCCCGCATGATCAAGCGCATGCAGATCATCGCAGCCGCCCACATGCTGACCGCCGATGAAGATCTGCGGCACCGATGTGCGCCCCCCGGCGCGCTGGGTCATGGCTGCACGCAACTGGGGCTGACCACCGACGTCGATCTCTTTGAAATCGACGCCCTTTTTTGTCAAAAGCCGTTTGGCGGCAATGCAATAGGGGCAGGTCTGGGTGGTATAGATCTCAACCGGCTTCATGGGCTTTCCCTGGTCTCGCTTGGGCTTTGGCGCGACTATAAGGATTTAGGCATCCTTCGCAACGCGTGCCATGGTCAGAACCGACACCGCCCGCGCGCCGCCTGCCACACAGGCCTCGGCCGCAGCCGCCAGGGTCGCGCCCGAGGTCATCACGTCATCCACCAACAGGACATGCCGCCCATCGGCCCGACCACCCCGGCGTGGATGCAGCGCCATGACCCCTTCAAGATTGGCAAAGCGCGCGTCACGGCCGCGACCCTCTTGGCTTGCCGTCGCGCGGCGGCGCACCAGAAGATCGGGGCAATGCTCCAGCGCGGCGGCGCCGGCAATCGCCGCGGCCAGCAGGGCGGACTGGTTGTAGCGCCGCCGCAAGAACCGCATCCAATGCAGTGGCACGGGGGCCACCAGCATACCGGGTTCCAGGATGGGGGCGGCAGCCCGCAACATCCATTGCGCGGCCGGGCGCGCCAGATCCAGCCGATCGCCATGTTTCAGCGCCAGAACCATGGCCCGCGCCTTGTCCTTGTAAAGCAGGGCCGACCGGCCGCGCGACCAGGGCCGCGCAATCGTCAGGCAATCATCGCAATGCTCGGGCTTTCCCAGATCCTCACCCGGCATCGGCGTGCCGCACAGATCGCAGACCAGACCGCTGATAAAGGGCGTCTCCCGCCAGCAGGTACCGCACAGACCGAAATCGGTCGTCACCATCTCGCCGCAGGTCAGGCATTGCGGCGGATAGACCAGATGCAGCAGCGCCCCCATCACGCCCCTTTGCATTTGCCGACGCGCCCCCTATCTTCCGCCGCCATGAGCACCCCGCCCCCCCTCTTGACCGACCGCAAGACACTGGCGCAGCACCGCGCCCGGGCGACCGACCTGTTTCTGCATCACGAGGTGATGGCCGAGGTTCAGGAAAGACTGCTCGAGGTTAACAGAACCTTTACAGCGCCGGTGGTGGTGACGGGTTTTCCTGCCTTGTGGTCGGAATATCCGGCGATTGCCGATGAAGAGACGCTGGCACTGGAACCCGGCGCGCATGATCTGGTGATTCATGCCCTTGCGCTGCATTGGGCCAATGACCCGGTTGGCCAGCTTGTGCAGTGCCGTCGTGCGCTGCGGCCGGATGGGCTGTTTCTGGGGCTGATGTTCGGCGGCCAAACCCTGCACGAGTTGCGCGCCTGTCTGGCCGAGGCGGAAACCGAGTTGACGGGGGGCCTGTCGCCCCGCGTCCTGCCGATGGGCGACATCCGCGATCTGGGCGGGCTTTTGGGCCGCGCGGGTCTGGCGCTGCCTGTGGCGGACAGCTTTACCAAGACCGTGCTTTACACTGACGCCCTGCATCTGATGCGCGATCTGCGGGCCATGGGCGAGGGCAATGCGCTTGCCGCCCGGATGCGCCGCCCGACACCGCGCGCCGTGCTTTTTCGCGCAGCCGAGATTTATCACCAGCGCTTTGCCACGGCTGATGGCCGCATCCCCGCGACATTTGAAATCATTTGCCTGACCGGCTGGGCACCGCATGAGGCCCAGCAAAAGCCCCTGCGCCCCGGGTCGGCGGCGGCGCGGCTTGCCGATGCGCTGAATGCCGCACAGGCCCCCGTTTCAACGCAAAAAGGTTGACCCCGCCGCGCTTAGGGTTATCTCGGGGTCAAGCAACACGAGGACGAATATGACCGATGTCATGCCCGGTGCCGGCCGCCTGGCCCACGCGCCTTCTGACCATCCGCGGGTGAAGACCGCCAAGGTGGGCATCCTGTTGGCCAATCTCGGCACGCCGGACAATTATGACTATTGGTCGATGCGGCGCTATCTGAACGAGTTCTTGTCAGACAAGCGGGTGATCGACATTCCGAACTGGAAGTGGCAGCCGCTGTTGCAGTTGATCATCCTGACCAAACGCCCCTTCACCTCAGGCGCGAATTACAAACTGATCTGGAACCATGAAAAGGGCGAAAGCCCCCTGATGACCATTACCAAGGACCAGACGGCGGCCATCGCGGCAGCCATCTCGGATGCCTATGGCGACAAGGTCATGGTGGATTTCTGCATGCGCTATGGCAACCCGTCCACGGAATCGCGCGTGCGCGCCATGGTCGAAGCGGGCTGTGAGAAGATCCTGTTCTTCCCGCTTTATCCCCATTACGCCGGCGCCACTTCGGCCACGGCCAATGACGCGTTCTTCCGGGCTCTGATGAAGGAAAAGCGCCAGCCTGCCGCCCGCGTGGTGCCCGAGTATTTTGAACATCCCGCCTATATCGAGGCGCTGGCCCAATCGGTTGAACGCGCCTATGCCGGGCTTGAGACGCGGCCCGATGTTCTGGTTGCCAGCTATCACGGGATGCCGATCCGCTATCTGATGGAGGGCGACCCCTATCATTGCCAATGCGCCAAAACCACGCGGCTTTTGCGCGAGCGGCTGGGTTGGGAAAAGTCTGACATCATCACCACCTTCCAGTCGGTCTTTGGCCGGGAAGAATGGCTGAAGCCCTATACGGTGGATCACGTGGCCGATCTGGCCAAAGAGGGGAAAAAGCGCATCGCGGTCATTGCGCCCGCCTTTTCGGCCGACTGCATCGAAACGCTGGAAGAAATCAACGGCGAGATCCGCGAATCCTTTGAACATGCGGGGGGTGAGGAGTTTACCTATATCCCCTGCCTGAATGATGACGCCGCCCATATCGACGCGCTGGTGCGGGTCATTCAGGAAAATCTGGTGGGTTGGGTCTGATCGCCTTTATCAGGCCGTCACGCCCGTCTTGCCCCGATGGAACAAAAGAAAAGAGCGACAGGTTTCCCTGCCGCCCCAATCTTGTTCCAATCCGGAAAGGATTAGTTCGAAGCCACAGCAGCGGCAACAGCCACCAGCAGCAGCAGCGGCAGGATGATGCCGCCCGACGACGAAGCGCCAGCTTCGACAACAGCCGGTTCCATCACGGGTTCAGCCATGCCGCCAGCGAAAGCGGTGGTAGCAGCAACCGACAGAGCGGCGGCGAGAGCGATCTTTTTCATAGTGACCTCCAGTTATTGCGTGACGTCGAATTTTTCAGAGGCGACACCACACACCCAAGACAATTCCTCATGGTGCCTTCCTAATCAGCTTGCCGGGCAATTTGCAATCCACCCGTGCAACGTGATCGAGGCTCTGGCCAACATGTCGTCAAATAAGCAACACTTGCGTGCCCACTTTCGCCATATCGAAGAGTTCCTGAATGTGTTCGTTGTAAAGCCCCACACAACCATTGGACGAACGACGGCCGATCTTGCGGGTGTCATGGGTGCCATGGATGCGGTAGTAGGTCCAGCTGAGATACAGCGCGCGGGTTCCAAGCGGATTGTCCGGCGCACCGCCCTCGACGACTTCGGGCCATTCCGGGTTGCGTTCGCGCATCGAAGGCGTCGGGCGCCAGGTCGGATTCACCACCTTCTGCACAACTTCGGTGCGGCCGCGACGGGTCAATTCCTCGGACAACGGCACCGAGGTGGGATACAGCCGATAGATCGACTGATCCTCCGACCAGAAATGCAGGGCGCGCGAGGTGATGTCGACCAGGATCGCACCGTTGCGGGTATTGTCGAAATAATCCTGCCATTCCAGCATCCGAAAGCTGGAGACGTTGTTGCGCACCTGGCCCCCGGCCGCCGGAAGCATTTCAGTGCTGCCATCCAGTGTCTGACCAAAGGCAGGCAGGGCGGCGGCAGAGGTAAGAGCGGCTGCACCGCCAAGGAACAGGCGGCGGTTCAGCGACTTGCGATTTTCGGCGGTCATCCGCTGATCTCCGTGACAATGGAACTGCTGCCTTTTACACACAGGCCCGGCAGCGCGCAAATCAAAGCCCTGTCATCCAAGACAAGATCGGCAAGGTCACGCAGAGTTGGGTTTGCTCCTTGCCTTTTCTTTGGATAAAGACGGGCAAGCGCTGGCCCCGTGGGGCCCTTTCCTGGTGGCACGACATGAACAGACGGACAGTTTTCTTGATGGGCGGCGCAGCCGCAGTTCTGGGCGCCTGTGGCGTCGGAATGGGCGAGCCGCAGGTGGGGGCGGACGGGCGGCCCTTGCCGCGTGTCTACAAGATCAACGCCGCAACCGCCGACAAGATCCCGTTCCGGATTCTGGATTCGGTCAATACCCTGCGGGCCGCCAAAGGCGCCGCGCCGCTGCAATTGAATGCAGAATTGACCGCCGCGGCCCTGACCCATTCGCGCGACATGTCGGTGCAGAACCGGCCCTGGCACTTCGGCTCGGATGGTTCCTCGCCGCTGGTGCGGGTTCAGCGTGTTGGTTATCCGGGGAAATTCCTGGGCGAGTTGATCTCGGAAACCTATGAGACCGAGATGGAAACCCTTGCCGCCTGGATGGCACAGCCCGACACCCGCAACGTCGTGCTTGACCCCATGGCGCGCAACCTGGGCTTTGCCTGGTTTCAAGAGCCGGGCGGCAAGATCTGGTGGACGCTCTTGACAGGCAGCTAAGCCTTTGGGAAATTGGCAGAAAATCGGGGGCCACGGCCCCCTTTTTCATGCATTCCTCAAGGCAGGATCAGGATGGGTGTGCCGACATTGACCATCGAATAGATGGTTTCCATCTGCTTGTCGGTTACCGCGACGCACCCCGCCGTCCAGTCACGCCGGCTGACCTTCTTGTTCGGCCCCCCATGAATGAAGATATCCCCACCCGGCGGCTTACCCTGTGAGGCCGCATAGGCACGGTCGGCCTCGTTGGGATAATTCACCTTGAGCGACAGATGAAATTCGGAATTGGGGTTCTTGTAGCTGATCCGATAAGCACCTTCAGGCGTCTTTCCGTCGCCTTCAAACTGCTTGTGCCCCGTGGGTGCGAAGCCAAGCCTGACGTTGTATTCCTTCAGCACCTTGTCGTTATGCAGCAGATACATCTTGCGATCGGCCTTATGGACCTGAATCTGCGTGACCTCTGGGCCATCATATTTTTTGAACTTGCTAGGGCTGCCGCAAGCCGTCACCGCGAAGGCCGCGACCATCAGAAGAAGAACCCGGAAAAAGGCCATGTGATGCCGCTGCCTCGATCTGCCTGTGTTTTTTCGCGGAATAGCGGATTTCCGCCGGTCTGGCCAGCAGGGTTTGGCGGTTCACAGGATGTTTATCACAGCACCTTGCGCCAAGCTCTCAACGGCTGAAACGGGCGGCCAGTTCCACATGGGCCGACCAACGGAACTGATCCACAACCTGCACCCAGTCCAGCCGATAGCCCGCCTCGACCAGAACCCGTGCATCGCGGGCAAAGGTCGCCGGGTTGCATGAGACATAGGCAATCACCGGAACAGCGGTCTTGGCCAGAACCGCAACCTGCGCCTCGGCGCCCGCGCGCGGCGGGTCGATCACCACGGCGTCGACCCCCTTGAACTCATCAGGTTCCAGGGGGCGACGGAAAAGGTCGCGTGTTTCGGTTGTCAGCCGCTTCAACCCCTCGGCATTGCGGGCGCCCTTTTCAAGGGCGGCGATCATCGCCGCTTCGCCTTCGACGGCATGGACCTCGGCCCGTTCGGCCAAGGGGATCGAAAAGGTTCCAGCCCCTGCAAAAAGATCCACGACCTTGCGCGCCGAACCAATGGCCAGCGCGACCGCCTGCAAAAGCGCAGCTTCCCCCTCGGCCGTGGCTTGCAGAAAGGCCCCCGGCGGTGGGGCCACCAGCGCGCGGCCAAAGCGCTGCACCGGGGCGGCCCTCAGGGCCACCGTCTCGCCGTTCCAGGTCAGCCTTGCGATCTTGTGGGCCTCGCACAGGCGGGCCATTTCCATTTGCATCGGCGCATCCAGGGGCTTGCCACCCGTCACCGCGACATCGGCCCCGGCCAGGCTGCGGGTCACGGTCAACTGCACCTCGACCGTGCGAGAGCCGCCAAGCTTTACCAGCGCCTCAAGCGCGGGAAAGCTGGCCATCAGATCGGGATGCAAAAGCTGGCAATTCGGCACTGGCACCAGCGTGTCACTCGCGCGGGCATGAAAGCCCATCAGCACCCCGCCCTTTGTCTTGCGCGCCGAAAGCGTGGCCCGGCGGCGCGACTGTGCGGGCGAAATCGCCATAGGGCGGAACGTGGCCGAAAGGCTCTGAGCGGCCAGGGCGCCGACCACAATCCCCTGCTTCCATTCGGCAACAAAACCATCAGATGCGTGCTGCATGAGACACCCGCCACAACTGCGCGCATGGCTGCAGGGCGGCTTCACCCGGTTTGGCGAGGGGGTCAGGATGCGGATATTGGTCAGCGTGTCCTTGACCAGATCACCCTCGACCTCTTCGCCCGGCAGGCAACCCCGCGCATAGACAGGCACCAGCTTGCCAGCGCCCTCCCCGGCCATGGCAATACCGTCCCCATGGTGCCCCAGCCTGTCGATCGTCAGTTTCACGCGTCATCCTCGTCCGTGCCGATGAACCCGCCCGACTGGCGGTTCCAATAGCGCGCATAGACCCCACCCTTGGCCAAAAGACCAGCGTGATCGCCCATCTCGACGATGCGGCCCTGCTCCATGACGATGATCCGGTCCATGGCCGCGATCGTGGACAGGCGGTGCGCGATGGCAAGCACGGTCTTGCCTTCCATCACGCGGGAAAGCGCCTCTTGGATGCTGGCCTCAACCTCGCTGTCCAAGGCACTCGTGGCCTCGTCCAGCACCAGAATGGGCGCGTCTTTCAGAAAGGCGCGCGCCAGCGCAATCCGCTGCCTTTGCCCGCCCGACAGCTTGACACCGCGTTCGCCAAGGAACGCATCATAACCCCGGCGCCCTTGATGGTCGATCATGCTGGCGATGAATTCATGCGCCTCGGCAGCCTTTGAGGCTGCGATGATCTCGGCCTCGCTCGCCTCGGGGCGGCCATAGCCGATATTGTCGCGGGCCGAACGGTTGAACATCGCCGTTTCCTGCGTGACCATGCCGATCTGGCGGCGCAAGGATTCCTGGGTCACCAACCGGACGTCCTGCCCATCCACCAGAACCCGGCCCCGTTCGGTATCGTAAAGCCTGAGGAGAAGCGCCACGAGGCTGGACTTCCCCGCCCCAGACGCGCCCACGATGCCCAGCTTTTCCCCGGCCCGGATCGTCAGATCAATATCGGCGACCCCGCCCCGCTGGCGGCCATAGGCAAAGCTGACCCCGTCAAACCGGATTTCGCCCTTGACCCGCGACAGCTCAACCGCGCCCGGCGCATCAGCCAGGCCATGGGCCACCGCCAGGGTCTGCATCCCGTCCTCGACCTCGCCGACCGAGGTGTAGATCGTCATCAAGGTAAAGCTGACCCAGCCGGTCATCTGCGCGATGCGCATCGAAATCGCCCCGGCTGCCGCAATATCACCCGGCGTCGCCAGCCCGTCCTGCCACAGGAAAATGGTTCCGCCGATCAGGATCACCGGCAAGATTCCTGCCAGCGTCATCAGCGCCAGTCGGAACCAGGCAGCGATGACGCCATATTCCAGCGACCGGTCGCGGAACACCTCCATCGCCTTGAGCGCCACGCGGTCTTCAAACGCGGCATGGGCGAATAGCTTTACCGTCTTGATATTGGTGATGGTGTCCACCACCTGCCCCGTCACCATGGCCCGGCTGCTGGCGCGCGCTGCGGAATTGGCGCGCACCATCGGGATGAACACCTTGATCAGCAAGAGATAGCCCATCAGCCAGATCGCCAGCGCCAGCCCGATCCGCAGATCAACCGAAAAGAGGAACACCACAGATGCGACCACCGAGGCCAGTGCAAAGGCCACAGTGTTGATCATTTCAGTCGTGACATCCGTCACCGCCCGCGCCGCCTGCATCTGCTTTTGCGCGATGCGACCGGCGAAATCATTGTCGAAGAAGGTCAGCGCCTGACCAAGGGTCCAGCGGTGCAACCGGCTTAGCACCAAAGGCAAGAGGTTCGGCCCCAGCGTGATTTGCACCGAGGCAGAGGAAATCGCGTAACTGACCGGCCGCAGGATCAGGTAGAACACCATCGACCACAGCAAGAGATCGAAATGATCGCTGAAGAAGGTCGCCGGATTGCCGCCAACGGCCGCATCAATCACCCAGCCCAGGACCAGGGCCGAGACAACCTCAGTCACCCCCGCCAATGACGACAGAAACGCCGAAAACCACAGCTGCGCCCAAGAGCCTTGCAGCGCCCAATTGAAAAAGGCGCCAAGGGTCTGCGGCGGGGCAGATTTGGCGGGGCGAAAGGCGTCAATCCAGTCGCCCATGCGCAAAAGGCTCATTCCGTTTCCTCCAGCCCGATGAAGCCGCCGGATTGCCGGGCCCAGAACCGGGCATATAGCCCGTTCTTGGCCAAAAGCGCGGCATGGCTGCCTTCTTCGGCAATGCGGCCATCTTCAAGAACCACGATCCGGTCCATCGCGGCAATCGTGGACAGGCGATGGGCAATAGCGATCACGGTCTTGCCCTGCATGACGCCATAAAGCGCGTCCTGAATGGCCGCCTCGGCCTCAGAGTCCAAGGCAGAGGTCGCCTCGTCCAGAATGAGGATCGGCGCATTTTTCAGGATCACGCGGGCAAGGGCCACGCGCTGGCGCTGCCCGCCGGACAGTTTCACGCCGCGTTCGCCCACCTGCGCGTCATAGCCTTTGCCGCCATGGGGGTCCTCGAGCGTCAGGATGAAGTCATGCGCTTCGGCCTGTTTGGCGGCGGCGATCATCTCTGCTTCCGTCGCGCCGGGGCGGCCATAAAGGATGTTGTCGCGCACCGATCGGTGCAGCAGGCTGCTGTCCTGTTGCACCATGCCGATCTGGGCGCGCAAGCTGTCCTGCGTCACGCGGGAAATGTCCTGACCGTCGATCAGGATGCGGCCGGATTCGGTGTCATAGAACCGCAAGAGGAGTTTGACCAAGGTCGACTTCCCCGCGCCGGACCTCCCCACCACGCCGATTTTCTCGCCCGGCTGGATGGTCAGCGAGAGGCTCTGCAAGCCACCGAAACCACGGCCGTAATGGTGACTGATGCCGTCGATCTGGATCAGACCCTTGCGGAACTCCAAAGGCTTGGCGCCGGGCGCATCGGTCAGGCCGATGGGGTGGGTGATCGTCTCCATCCCCTCCTGTACCACGCCCAGCGCCTGCACCAGCGAGGTAAAGGCCCACATGATCCAATAGGTCATGTTGTTCAGCCGCAGCACCAGCGCACTGGCCGCCGCTACGGTGCCCACGGTCGCCGCGCCCTGCACCCACAGAAGAATGGCCCAGCCGGTGACCGCCACGATCAGAAAGCCGTTCAGCGTGGTCAGCGCGAGGTCCATCTTGGTCACGATACGCATTTCGCGGGCAAAGGTGGCGCGGGCGTGCTCAATGGCTTCTTTGGCATAGTCCAGCTCAGCCCCGCCTTGGGCGAAAAGCTTGACCGAATGGATGTTGGTATAGCTGTCCACCACCCGACCCGTGACGGCAGAGCGCGCATCGGAACTGGCCATGGCGGCGGGGCCTGCGCGTTTCACCGTCCATTGCACGAGCCAGAGGTAAAGCGCGAACCAGATGACCAAGGGCAGCAACAAACGCACATCGGCCTCGGCCAGCATGATGCCTGCGCCGACCACAGTCACGCTGGCAAAGGCCACAGCGTCAAAGGTCTGGAACACCGCGTCGCCTGCGGCAGGCGGCGTTTGCATGATACGGTTGGCGATGCGGCCCGCGAAATCGCTTTCAAACCAGCCAACAGGCTGGCGGATGACATGGGCATGGGCGCGGTAGCGGATCATGGTGCCGAAATTCGGCAGGATGGTGTTGTGGAGGAGCGCCACATTCCCCACCATGACCAGCGGGCGCAGGATCAGGACCGCCAGCGCGACGGCCAGAACCTCCACCCCATGGGTGGCGAAAAACGCAGCGGGGCCGGTATTGGCCAGCTGATCAACCAGCCGCCCGACATACCAGATCAGCGCCACATCGGCGAAGGCGGCCAGAACCGACAGCGTGGCCGTGGCGGCAAAGACCTTGCGGAAGGGGCGGATATACTCGGCCAGAAACGGCCACAGCTGGCGCGGCGGCGTGTCGGTCTGGGGATAGGGGGCATAGGGGTCAACCAACCCCTCGAAGAACTTGAACATGGCTTTCCTGCTCTGTCCCGCAGAGATAGCGCGTCTTGCGACCGCGTGCCACCTTCTTGAGCACGGCCTGCACAGGTCGGAAATCTCATCCAAGACATGCAGGAACTGCTTGACCGGCGCGCGTCAGTCCAACAGATCGGCACGCGTTGCGCATAGATCACTGGCCAACCAGCGCGCCTCTATCTCTTTCAGCCGCGCGCCCAGTGCGGCCCCTTGAAAAGCTGGCAACAGATCGGCCGCCGTCACCGGCATCATGCTGGCAGCCCCGCGCGCCACCTCTGCCATCCAACCCGCAGGCAAAGGGCTTTCCAGAAGCACGGCAGAGAGCAAAACCGCATCCCGCCCCCCTTCGGCACCCAGTTTCCAACCCATAACGGCTGCTGACAAGCCCCGCCCGACGGCATCGCGCAAGGCAGAAACCGCTGCGGCATCGGCGCGCGACAGGCGCAGCCGGTCCTCCACATCCTGCCCGCCCAGTGCCGCCAGACGACGTTGCCAACGCGGAGCCATCCCCGCTTCCAGATGCACCAAGGGTGCCAAGGCGCGCGCGTCGGCCCCTGGCAGAACCCGCGCCAGAACCCCCGCCTGCGCCATCGCCGCCACGGCAGGCGCAGGGTCGGGTGCAGCCAAAAGCTTGGCGATTTCGGCCCCGATGCGCTCGCGCGACAAGGTCTCGATACCATCGGCCAGTTCGGCACAGGCGGCCAGCGCCTCGGGATCCATGCCTTGGCCGGGATCGCCGTAATGCGCGTGAAAACGAAAGAACCGCAGGATCCGCAGATAGTCCTCTCGGATGCGCTGGTGCGGATCACCCACAAAACGCAACCGCCGTGCGACCAGGTCGGGCAGACCACCCAGAGGGTCGATCACGATCCCCCGCGCGTCGGCATAAAGCGCGTTCATGGTGAAGTCGCGGCGCGCGGCGTCTTCAGCGACGTCATCGGCAAAGTCCACCACCGCGCGGCGCCCATCGGTTTCCACATCACGGCGAAAGGTCGTCACCTCATGCGCCACGCCGCCTGCGATCACCGTCACGGTGCCATGGTCAATCCCCGTTGGCACAACAAGCAGACCTGCCGCCTCGGCAAGGCGGGTCACGGTTTCAGGCCGTGCATCGGTGGCAATATCCACATCGGCCACCGGCACGCCCAAAAGCGCATTGCGCACGCAGCCCCCGACGAACAGCGCCCGATGCCCTGCCGCCTCAAGCGTCGCACACAGCGCCTGCGTGCCGGGATGATCCAGCCACTCCCCCACGATCCTCATCGCGCCACCCGCTCGGCCAGCCCGCGCAGGATGCGCGCGGTCGCCCCCCAGATGTAATAGGGCCCATAGGGCACCGCATAATAGCGCCGCCATTCCCCCCGCCAACGCCGCCGCTCGATGACATAGCGTGCCGGGTTCAGCACATGGGCAAGGGGGACGGTAAACACTTCATCCACCTCGCCTGCCTCGGGGATAGGGCGAAAATCTGCGGTGATCTGGCCAAGGATCGGTGTCACCATGAATCCGGTAACCGTCTCATGCGTTGGTAGCCGCCCCCAGATCTCGACACGATCCTCGGGCAGCCCCACCTCTTCGCGCGATTCGCGAAGCGCAGCCGCCTCAAGGCTGGGATCGGTTGCATCCAGCTTGCCGCCTGGAAAGGCGATCTGCCCCGGATGGTGCTTTAGCCGTGACGAGCGTTTGGTCAAAAGCAGCCGGTCGCCCCAAACCGCCACCAGGACCGCTGCAGGCCGCAAGACGCGGCCGGGCGGCAACTGGATGGCCGGGTTCAGGTCAAAATCGGACGAAGCGCCTGCGGGACGCGACAAGGCATCGCGCAGGCGCGCGACTTCAGCCATTCTTGGCCTCGAACCCCAGCGTCAGAGGGTCCATCTCGTAATGTGCGCTGCAGAACTGGCAATCGGCCGTCACGACCCCGGCTTCGGTGGTCATCTTCTGGATGTCCTTCTGGCTGTAGATCGACATGGTCTGCCGCACCTTCTCTTCCGAACAGGAACAGCCAAACCGAACCGGCTGGGCGTCAAACACCCGCGGGCTTTCCTCGTGGAACAGCCGCACCAGAAGATCGGTCGGCGACACCGACGGACCGATCAGCTCCAGCTCTTCCACGGTTTCCAAAAGCACATTGGCCCGCGTCCAGTTCTCGCCATCCTCGCCCGACAGAATGTCGATATGGCTGAGAAGCCCGCCCTCACCCGACCCAGCCTCGGCCGCCACCGGGCGATTGCCACCGATCGAGGGCATGTGCTGCAACATCACCCCACCGGCGCGCCAATGCAGCGCGTCGCCCGGAACCTGGCTTTTGCCATAGGTCAGGACAAACCGGCTGGGCAGTTGTTCGGACTGGGCGAAATAGGTTTCAGCACAGGCTGCAAGCGAGCCACCCGCGATGGGGGTAAAGCCCTGATAGGGCACCATGCCTTCGCCCTGATCGATCATCACCGCAAAATACCCCTCACCGATCTGGCTGAACGGCACGGCGTCGCGGTCCAGCCGGTCGGCGTCATAGCTGGCATAGGCGCGGATGCGGGCAGGTTCGCCCTCGGTCTCGGGGCCATAGTAATCGGTGGCGATGAGCCGCGCGGCACCTTTGCCGCGCACCTGCAAGGACAGCTTCCAGCGCAGCTTGACCGATTGGCCGATCAGCGCCGTCAAAAGCGCCATTTCGGCCACCAGCGCCTCGATCACCGGGGGATAGCTGTGCTGCGTCAGCACTTGGTCGAGAACACCGTCCAGACGGGCGACGCGGCCACGCACATCGGCGCGGTCAAGCTGAAAGGGAAGGACGGTATCGTCCCAGGTGATGGTCTGCGCGGTCATATGGGGTTTCCTAAGGCTGCCGTTCTTGGCATACCGCGCCTATATAGTCAGGGCAACCGCCGCACCAAGGGGGCATCCATGATCAGACGCTATGGCGAGCCGGTGAAGGGCGGCCAGATCTACCGCCGCCGCCCCGGCGTCTATGCCATCCTGCTGCGTGGCGATGACATCCTGCTGACCCATCAGGCTGAACCGGATGACGAGTTCCAGCTTCCCGGGGGCGGCATTGATCCGGGCGAACACCCGCTGCCCGCGCTGCACCGCGAGGTGATGGAAGAGACCGGCTGGCGCATCACCGCTGCGCAACGGTTCGGTGTCTTCCGCCGGTTTTGCTACATGCCCGAATATGACCGCTGGGCAGAAAAGATCTGCACGATCTACCTGGCCCAACCCACGCTGCGGCTGGGACCACCGACCGAGAAAGGTCATTCGGCCCATTGGATGCCCGCGCATCAAGCCATCGATCTTTTGGGAAATGCGGGGGATCGCGCCATGCTGGCGCAGGCTTTGGCCAAGCGCCCCGGTCAAGGACCACGATAGTCAAAGACCAAGGCCGACACGTCGTCGGGAAATTCTACCCCGCCCGCGTGCCTGGACAGATCCCAGACCAAAGCCTCCAGCAGATCGGCGCTGGCAAGGGGGGCATTGGCGGAAAGGAGCGCCGCCAACCCATCGCTGCCCAACTCTTCTTGATGTGGGCTTGGACATTCCGTCATTCCGTCCGAAACCAGAATGAGCCGATCCTGCGGAGCAAGCTGTCCGCTGATTTGCCCGTATTCCACCCCGTCAAACAGACCAATGGGCATCCCCCCATGGCCCAGCATTTCGACCGCGCCATCGCGGCGCAGGACCATCGGATGCGGATGGCCGGCCTGGGTCAGGGTAAAGCCGCCGCTGGCCATGTCCACCTCGGCATAGGCAAGGGTAAAGTATTGATCAACCTGAAGATCTTCGATCATCAGCCGATTCAGCCGTTCAGCAACCTGAGAGGGCGGATAAGCGTCGCGTTGCCCGTCGATACCCTGCTTCAGAGCGATGTTCTGGTCGGGTGATCCGCCAGACAACAGCCCGGCCAACCGCGCCGTCATCATGGCCGAGGCGACACCATGGCCCGACACGTCCACCGCGAAAAGACCCAACCTGTTGTCATCAATCGCAAAACTTCCAACCAGGTCGCCGCCGACATGACCGGAAGGCTTGAGCAAAAGCGAAACTGTGCCCGCGCCGTAATCGCGAAAGCGGTCGCGGACCAGTCCGTCTTGCAGCTTGCGGGCTTCGACCAGATCACGGTCCAGCGAATCATAAAGCTTTTGCAATTCGTCCAGCGTGGCGCCGATCAGCCGGTTCTTCTGCACCAACTCGCGCTGCATGCCCAGGATCCGCTCCCCGGCGCGCAGCCGGGCACGAAGCTCGGTCAGACTGACGGGTTTGGACAGAAAATCATCCGCCCCGACCTCCAGCCCGTCGGCCACTTCGGCCTTCTCCGACTTGGAGGTCAGCAGGATAAAATAGCCGTATCCGTCACGCGGCAAACTCTTGAAGCTTTGGCAAAACTCAAGACCGGTCATCCCCGGCATCATCCAGTCCGACACCACCATTTCAAAGTCTGTCGTCTGGCAGGCGCGCAGCGCCTCTTCGCCGCTGGCGGCCTCAACCACGCGGTAACCCCAGCGCTGTAATTGCAGGGCCAACACCCGGCGCTGGGCTGTGCTGTCATCCACAACCAGAACCGGCAAGGGCCCGGTAAAGCCCGCCGCGACCTGCACGGCCCCGATTGCACGCCCCATGGCGCCCCGGCCCTCTGTCACACGCGAAACCAAAACCACCCCCATCAACCGACGCCCCACATCGGCGCATCCTGTTTGCGCCAGACCCCTTAAGACAAAGTGAAATCTAAAATCCTTCGCAGCTTGGGTCGGCAACTAACCCTTCCTTAAGCCAGCGCCCGCAAAGCTGACCCAGGGATCAGGGCAAGGGGCATCTGATGATTGACTGGGATCGTGTGGCCGAACTTCGAAGTGAGGTTGGCGCAGAAAACTTTTCAGAAGTAGTAGCGCTGTTTCTGGATGAGGCTGACGAAGCAACCCAGCGCCAGCTTGCGCCGGATGACGCGAAAGCGCTCGAATCGCTTCTGCATTTCCTGAAAGGCGCGGCCTTGAACCTGGGGTTCGCGGATCTCGCATTGCTGTGCCAGACGGGGGAACGTCTTGCAGCGCAAGGCGACACATCGACAGATATGAACCAGATCAGGGCGGCCTATGCCGCCTCGAAAACGGCTTTCACCAAGGGACTTGACCGTCAGCTCTGACAGGCTGACCAAAAGCGCAGCCAGCCCCCCCCTTGCACCCAGAATTCCCGGCGCTATGTTCCTCCTTACCTCGGGGTGCCCGAAAGGGCTGAGATGCAGCAATGCGGACCCGTTGAACCTGAACCGGATCATACCGGCGGAGGGAAGGTGAATGGATTTCTTCCATCCCGACCTGTCCCGTCGCAATTGGAGGAAGCCATGAAAACCATCCCCCTCTCTGCGGCTTTTGCGTGCGTTGCCAGCCTGGCAGCCGCAGAAACCCCAGTTCTCGACGTCTATACCTATGACAGCTTTGCCTCGGAATGGGGGCCCGGCCCGGCCATTGAAAAAGGCTTTGAGGAAAGCTGCGCCTGCGATCTGCGCTTTGTGACGGCGGGCGATGGCGCGTCGCTTCTGGCGCGCCTGCAGCTGGAAGGCGCCGCCAGCGCCGCCGATGTGGTGGTTGGCCTTGATACCAACCTGACCGCCCAAGCGGCGGCAACCGGGCTGTTCGCCGCCCATGGACAGCCCGCCGTCACCGGCCTTCCCACCCCTTATGATGACGCGAATTTCCTGCCCTTTGACTGGGGCTGGTTTGCCTTCGTGCATAACAAATCCCTCGCCTCCCCTCCGAAGTCCTTTGAGGACCTGGCGGCATCCGATCTGAAGATCGTCATTCAGGACCCGCGGTCTTCGACACCCGGTCTGGGGCTTGTGATGTGGGTCAAGGCCGCCTACGGCGACCGCGCGGGCGAAATCTGGGCCGGGCTGAAGGACAACATCGTCACCGTCACCCCGGGCTGGTCCGAAGCCTATGGCCTGTTTCTTGAGGGCGAAGCCGATTTGGTTCTGTCCTACACCACCTCGCCCGCCTATCACCTGATCGCGGAAAGCGATGACACCAAGACCGCCGCCGCCTTTGACGAAGGGCATTACCTGCAGATCGAGGTGGCCGGAAAACTGGCCGCCAGCGACCAACCTGCGCTGGCCGATGCGTTTCTTGCCTATCTCACGTCTGAGGCCGCCCAAAGCGTGATCCCCACGACAAACTGGATGTATCCGGCCAACCCCTTGGCGGCGGGCCTGCCGCAAGGGTTTGAAACGCTGATCCAACCGGCAAAGTCGCTGCTTCTGTCGCAAGAGGAGGCAGGCGCGATGCGCGATGCTGCCGTCGCGGAATGGCAAGCCGCACTGGCGCAATGACAGCCCGCGCAACGGCCGCCTTTTTGGGGCTGGCCGTTGCTGCGCTGACCCTTGGCAGCGCCGCGTTGACGGCGGGCCATGCGACCGATTGGTCGCTTGGCCCCGCCGATGGGGCGGCGCTGCGCTTTACGCTGTGGCAGGCGGGCCTTTCGGCCTTGATCTCATGCTTCTTGGCCGTTCCGCTTGCCCGCGCACTGGCACGCCGCCGATTTGCCGGACGTGCGCTTCTGATCCGACTTCTGGCAGCACCTTTTCTGTTGCCGGTGGTGGTTGCGGTTCTGGGCCTTTTGGCAGTCTTTGGCCGCGCCGGGCCGGTGAACGCCGCCCTCACCGGCCTTGGCCTGCCGCCATTGTCGATCTTTGGTCTGCATGGCGTGGTGCTTGCCCATGTATTCCTGAACCTTCCCTTGGCCACGCGGATGATCCTGCAAGGCTGGCAATCCATCCCGGCCGAACGGTTTCGTCTGGCCGAAGCCTTGGGCATGCCACCGGGCGCGCAATTCCGCCATCTTGAGCTGCCCATGCTGCGCGGGGTTCTTCCCGGCGCCATGGCGACGGTCTTTCTGCTGTGCCTGACCAGTTTTGCCGTTGCGCTGACCTTGGGCGGGGGGCCGCGCGCCTCAACCATCGAGCTGTCGATCTATCAGGCTCTGCGCTTTGAATTCGATCTGGGCCGTGCTGCGCTTCTGGCCACAATGCAGTTCGCCCTTTGTGCGGCAGTGACATTGGCCACACTGCGACTGACCACAGGCGCGGTGTTTGGACCGGGCCTTGGTCGGGGGCTGGAAATCCCGCGGCCGGGGGGCTGGCGGCGCGGTCTTGACGCCGTGGCACTCGGTCTGGCCTGCGCCTTTCTCCTGGGTCCACTGATCGCCATCACCGCGCGTGGCCTGCCCGCGCTGACCGAGATGCCGCCCGGCGTCTGGCCCGCGTTGGCGCGGTCTGTGGCGGTGGCCATTGGATCGGCTTTATTGGCGGCAACCGTAGGGCTAAGCTTGGCCTTGGCGGTGGCACGCGGCCAAACCTGGCTTGAGGTGACCGCAATGCTGCCGCTCTCGGCCTCGGGCCTGGTGATCGGGACAGGGCTATTCCTTGCGGTTCATCCTGCGATCACGCCAGAAACTCTTGCCCTTCCGGTCACGCTGGCCGTCAATGCGGCCATGGCACTACCTTATCTGTTTCGCCTCCTCTTGCCAGAAACCCGCACGCTTTTGGCTGACTATGGGCGGCTTTCAGACAGTCTGGGCCTTTCCGGCCTGAACCGCCTGCGGCTTGTCACCCTGCCACGGCTTGTGCGCCCCTTGGGCTTTGGCACCGGGCTGGCAGCGGCCCTGTCGATGGGTGATCTGGGCGTCATTGCCCTTTTTGCCGGTGAACGGACCGAAACACTGCCCCTTTTGATTCAACGCCTGATGGGCGCTTACCGAATGGAAGCGGCGGCCGGGGCCGCCCTTGTGCTTGTCGCCGCCAGCTTTGCCCTGTTCTGGGCCTTTGACCGATGGGGAACAAAACATGCTGCGGCTTGAGCATCTTGAAATCCACCAAGAGGGGTTTCATCTGACCGCCGACTGGACGGTGCCCAAGGGTGCCAAGGTTGCCGTGATCGGGCCGTCAGGTGCGGGCAAATCCACGCTTCTGATGACCTTGGCAGGCTTTGTGCCCCACAACGGCCGCGTTACATGGGATGGGCAGGATCTGGCGACACTTGCCCCCGGCGACCGGCCGCTTTCGATCCTGTTTCAGGACCAGAACCTGTTTCCCCATCTGAGCCTTGCCCAAAACCTCGGCCTTGGGATTTCCCCGCGCCTGCAGCTTTCGGCGTCGGATCATGCGCGCATCGAACAGACGCTTGACCGCGTCGGCCTGTCCGGCATGGGCGGGCGCAAACCCTCCCAGCTTTCGGGCGGCCAGATCGGCCGCGCGGCGCTTGCGCGGGCGCTTTTGCGCGCCCGGCCCATCCTGTTGCTGGATGAACCCTTTGCCGCACTTGGTCCGGCGCTGAAGGCCGAAATGCTGGATCTCGTCACCGAAACCGCGAATGAAACTGGTGCGACAGTGTTGATGGTCACCCATGACCCCGCTGACGCCCGCCGCTTTGCCGAAGTGACAGTCCTTGTCGCAAATGGCGTGGCTGCAGCTCCGCAGCCCACCACCGACCTTTTCGCAAACCCGCCCGCAGTCTTGCGCGAATACCTTGGCACCTAATGCAAAACCCCCGCCACGGGGACGGGGGTTTCAATGCGTTCAAACCTGCGAAGGCTCAGGCGTGCTTCTTGCCCTTGACGCCCGCCCAAAGCCGCTTGTTGGTCAGGTAAAGCAGCGAGGTGAGCAGGACGAGGAACACCACCGCAACAAAGCCGGTCTGCTTGCGCGCCATCATGTGGGGTTCAGCCGCCCACATCAGGAAGGCTGCCACGTCCTCGGACATTTGCGACAGGGTCGCAGGCGTGCCGTCGGCATAGGTCACTTGATCATCCGACAAGGGCGGCGGCATCGAAATCCAGCCACCTGCAAAGGCGTGGTTTTCGTAAAAGACGGTGCCAGCTTCTTCCTTTTCCTCACCGGTATAGCCGGTCAGGATCGAGTAGATATGCTCGGCGCCGCCCATGCCGCGGAACAGCTGGTTCATGCCAGTGCCATAAGGCCCGCTGAAGCCGGCCCGCGCCTTGGCCATCATCGACAGGTCGGGTGCACCAGCCCCGGTGTTTTCCGGGAAGTTGTCGCTGTCCTTGGCCTCACGCTCTTCGCCGGTTTCCTTGTCGATCACGCTGAAGTTCTTGGCATAGGCACGAACCTGGTCAGCCGGCAGATGCGGGCCGCCCTCATCCGCAAGGGTGCGGATGGGGACGTATTTCAAGCCGTGGCAGCCCGAGCAAGACTCGGTGAAGACCTGCAGGCCGCGCTGCAGTTGCAGCTGGTCATAGGTGCCGAAGGGGCCTTCAAAGCTGAAGTCGATATCCTCGGTGTGGGTTGCCCCACCGGCGGCCATCGCAGCCCCTGTTGACAGGACCAGTGCGGAAACGGCGCTGATTGCGATTTTGCGAAACATCTTGGTCAGTTCCTTTCCGTCACTCACTCGGCCGCGCCGGGATAGTGGGCGTTGAAATCTTCCTCGATCGTCGCAGGCGTCGGCAGCGGCTTTTCAAGCACGCCCAGAAGCGGCAGGATCACGAGGAAATAGGCGAACCAGTAAGCCGAAGCGATCAGCGAGATCGTGGCATAGGGCTCTTCCGCCGGCATGGCACCGACCCACATCAGCACGATGAAGTCGATGACCAAAAGCCAGAACCAGGCCTTGAACTTGGGCCGATAACGGCCCGAGCGCACCGACGAGGTGTCCAGCCACGGCACCATCGCCATGACGGCAATCGCGCCGAACATCGCCAGGACGCCGAAGAACTTGGCATCGACGATGCCGAAGGTCAGCCATTCGACCGCGATCACCACCCAGACATCGGCAGTGAAGGCGCGCAGGATCGCGTAGAACGGCAGGAAGTACCATTCCGGCACGATATGCGCAGGGGTCGCGAGCGGGTTCGCTTCGATATAGTTGTCGGGGTGACCCAGGTAATTCGGCATGAAGCCGACCACGGCAAAGAAGATCACAAGGATCAACGCCAAGGCGAAGAGGTCCTTGATGACATAGTAGGGCCAGAAGGGAACGGTGTCTTTCGCGGCTTCTTCCTTGGACCCGCGGCGCACTTCAACACCCGTGGGGTTGTTGTTGCCGGTGGTGTGGAAGGCCCAGATGTGAACGGCCACAAGGGCGGCGATCACGAACGGAAGCAGGTAGTGCAGCGAGAAGAAGCGGTTCAGCGTGGCATTGTCCACGGCCGGGCCGCCCAACAGCCATTCCTGAATGACCGGGCCAACGCCGGGGATGGCGCCAAAGAGACCGGTGATCACAGTCGCGCCCCAGAAGGACATCTGACCCCAGGGCAGAACATAGCCCATGAAGGCCGTTGCCATCATCAGCAGGTAGATCACCATGCCGACGATCCAGGTCACTTCGCGCGGGGCCTTGTAGCTGCCGTAGTAGAGGCCGCGGAAGATGTGGATGTAGACGGCAAAGAAGAAGAGCGATGCGCCGTTCATGTGCAGATAGCGGATCATGTGCCCGCCGTTCACGTTGCGCATGATGTGTTCGATGGAGGCGAAGGCCATATCGACATGCGGCGTGTAATGCATCACCAGCACGACGCCGGTAATGATTTGCAGCGCAAGACAGAACGTCAGAACGATGCCCCAGATCCACATCCAGTTCAGGTTCTTCGGCGTCGGGATCATCAGGGTGTCATAGGCCAGGCCGACGATCGGCAGGCGCTTGTGCAGCCAGGTCTGAAAGCCCGGCTTGGGTTCGTAATGGTCGTGCGGAATACCGGCCATTTGTGTTGCTCCTTAGCCCAGCTTGATGGTGGATTCGTCTTCGAAGGCGGCAACCGGAACGTCCAGGTTGCGCGGCGCAGGCCCTTTGCGGATACGGCCAGCGGTATCGTAGTGCGAGCCATGGCAGGGGCAGAACCAACCGCCGAAATCACCGGCGGCATTGCCGATCGGCACGCAGCCCAGGTGAGTGCAAACGCCAATCATCACCAGCCACTCGCCCGCTTCATCCAGCGTGCGGTTCGCATCGCTTGCATCGGCATCGGGCTTGTTGGCGTTTTGCGCCATGGCGTCGATGATCGTCGGATCCGACAGCTCAACCGCGCGGGCCGCCTCAATCTCTTCGGGCGAGCGGCGGCGGATGAACACGGGCTTGCCGCGCCATTTCACCGTCAGCTGCGTGCCCACCTCGACACCCGAGACATCGACGAAAATCGAGGCCAGGGCGCGGGTATCGGCCGAGGGGTTCATCTGATTGACCAGCGGCCAGACCGCTGCGCCAGTGGCAACAGCGCCGGCCCCGGCGGTAGCGTAATACAGGAAATCCCTGCGGGTGCCTGCGTCGTTCTCTGCGTGGGACACGAGATCTTCTCCCTTCAAAGGCCGCCGGGTTGCGGCCCATAAACCGATGGGGCCGCGGTTTCCCGCAGCCTTGCCGGGCGGGTTTTAGACAAGGAATTTTGCGCCGTCCAGCGGTCAAAGGCGCGCAGGGGGGGCAGTTCTGCGCTTTTGTTGGCCGACCGGGCTTGAAAAAGCGGGCGGGCCGCCCAACCGGCCCTTAGGTCGGACGCGTTGCGACCATGGCCGGGCGGGTGGAAAAACCCTTTTCCCAGGCCGCCAGACGGGGCCGATCCTGCCGCCAGTTCCGGTCAGCATGGCGGAAATCCAGATATCCAAGCGCCACCGCGACCGCGACATGGGCCATGGTGAGCGTCCCCTCAAGCAGGGGCATTGACCGGGTTTCGATAGCATCCAGCGCCCGCGCAATCTTGGACCATTGCCCTTCGACCCAAGGCCCAAAGCGCAAGCCCTCGGGCCGCAGTCGCGCCTCATAGACCATCAGTAACGCGGCCTCCAGCATCCCGTCAGCGGTCGCCTCCAGCGTCAAGACCGGCCACAAACCGGCATCTGCGGGATAAAGGCCCGCACCCGACACCTGGTCCAGATAGCGACAGATCACCCGGCTGTCATAGATCGCCGGACCACCGTCATCGGGGAGCAGCGCCGGAATCTTGCCCAAGGGGTTTTGGTCCAGCGGCATGGTGCCGGGGTCCAGAGGGCTGCCGGCAACAGTCTGGACCTGCACGCGGTCGGCCAGACCCGATTCGAGGATCAAGACCATGACCTTGCGGCCAAAGGGTGTGGTCGGAGAGGTGAAAAGCTGCATGGCATCCTCGCTCTGGCATGGGCCCAGAAAAGCCGCAGCCTGCGGGTGTCGTCAACCTGCCTTGTTGTCAATCAGACGGCGCAGATGCGCAGCCAGAACCTCGACATTGCCGGGATGCAGGATCGACAGATGGGTGCCGGGAAGGTCATGCATCACCAGCCCCCCCCGTGCCACCGAGGCCCAGCCAAGACCCGTCTTCAACGCCTCGGGACTGTCCCAGAAACTATGATCGGCGCGAAAGACCGTTAGTGGCCCGTCATAGGGCTTTGGCCGATAGAACTCGACTGCGCAGACATTGGCGGCAATCAGATTATGTGCATTCACCTGATCAGGCGCCGAGCGCAGCGCCTCACGCCGTTCGCGATAACGGTCAATCCGGTTTTTCAGCACCCGGCCAAAATGCCAAAGCCCGTGCAGACGCACTTGGCCCAGATGAGCGCGAAACTTGGCAGACCCTTCCAGCGCCGGACGCCCATCCGGCCCCATGGCATCCAGAACCGCCAGCACCCGCACCTCGCGTCCTGCAGCGTGCAGAAGCTGGGCAAGCTCATAGGCAAAATAGGCCGCCATTGAAACAGCGCCCAGAGCCACGGGACCCGTTGGGAAATAGGTCTGGATTTCATCAAAGTAGATCCGGGCGGTCCGCTCGACGTTGATATCGTCCAGATTGCGCGGCATTCCAACGGACAGCCCAAACACCGGCTGATCGGGGCCAAGCGCGGCTGCCAGAGGACGGAACAGATCCTCATTGCGACCCAGCACATGAATGGCAAAGAAGGGCGGCCTTGTCCCCTCGGGCTGGATCGGGATGGTATAGCGCGGCGCCGTTACACCGCTTTGCAACATCGCCGCCAGCGCCGCAGCACTGCCATGGTGGTGCAGGTTGGCGGTCAAAAGCACATGTCCGGTCCGAGCCTCTATCAGGCTGACCAGACGCAAGGCCAAAAGGGAATCGCCGCCCAGATCGCTGAACTGCGCCTCGGGCGGCACTTGGTCCATGCCCAGAACCTCGGCAATACAGGCCGCGATGGCTTGGGTCAGGCTATCCCAACTGTCCCAATCCGGGCGGCCCACCCCTTTCGGCACATCCGATGGCGCAGGCAGGGCGCGGGTGTCGATCTTGCCATTCGCACCGACAGGAAGGCTTTTGACGATGATGATCTGCGGCACCATGGCGCGCGGCATCTGAAGGGCGGCTTCGGCGGTGATCTGTTCGGCGGTCACGCCCGCCTCGCTCACCACCCAGGCGACAAGCCGCACAGAAGGCTCGCCGATCATCGCGACATGAGCAAGCCGGACGCCTGAAAGCGCAACCAACTGGCGTTCGACCTGATAAAGGTCGATCCGTTGACCGCGCAGCTTGACCTGACGGTCCCGACGGCCAAGGAATTCCAGTTGCCCGTCCCGGCGCCAGCGCGCCTGATCGCCAGTAGAATAGATCCGCGCCGAGACATCGTCCTGAGCCGACCATGGATCAGTCTGGAACGCGGCCTGCGATCCCGGCGCATCGCCCAGATAGCCACCTGTCACCGCAAGCCCGCCGATCCACAGCATCCCGGTGCCGCCAAAGGGCGTCAGGCTGCCGTCAAAGGCGCGCAGCACGGCGCGGGCATGGGCAAGGGGGCGGCCGATCGGCACCTCGTCTAACCCCTCGGGCAGGGGCTGACCGGGCCGAAGCGTCAAGGCGGTGGCGGTAATCGTGGTTTCGGTAGGGCCATAACCGTTCATCCAGACCACATCCGGCGCAATCTCGCGCCACAGGCGCAGCGCCTGCGGGTTTATCCGCTCGCTGCCAGCGATCACCAACCGCAACGCGGGGCCAAGAGCAAAGCCACCGCGCGCCATCTCCTCGACCATCACATGCCAGAAGCTGGCCGGCAGATTGGCCAGCGTAACCGCCTCACGCGCCAGAAAATCGACAAAGCCGCGAATCGACTCAGCGGATGGCGCATCGCGAACCACCACGGTCGCCCCGGCCAGAAGTGTCGGGAAAATCTCTTCCAGCGCCACATCAAAACCCAGCCCGGCAAAGTGCAGCACCCGGTCCTGTGGCACCAGATCAAAGGCCGCAATGGTCGCCGAAGCATGGGCCGACAAAGCCCCACTAAGACCGCGCACCCCCTTTGGCACCCCGGTCGAACCCGAGGTGAAGATCACATAGGCCAACCGCCCAGGGTCGGGCGCAGGCCGGGCGGGCGGCATGTCTTGCGGCAGACCCGCCCCGGGGGCCAGCACCAATTCGGCCCCAAGATCGGCCCCCTCGGTTGTCACCAGCACAGCGGCCCCAGCCCGGCGCCGCAAATCCGCAAGCCACGCTTCGGGCAGATCAGGATCCAGCGGCAAAAAGGCCGCCCCCAGTTTCAGAATTGCCAGCAGCGTCATCACATGGTCGGCACCACGCGGCAGCCTTACGGCCACTACATCGCCCGACCTGACGCCAGCCGCCTGCAACCGCGCGGCAAGCCCATTGGCCGCGCGATCCAGATCGCGATAGCTCATCACGCGGCCCGTCCCGGCCTCGATCACGGCAGGCGCATCGGGATGTCCGGCGGCAACCGCCTCGAATCGGCTGGCAACACAGGGCAGAACGGGCGGAAGGACGACATCCGGTGTTCCAATGGCAAGGATTTCTGCAGCCTCATCCGCAGACAGCATCCCCAGATCGCCAACCCGGGTTTCGGGGTCAGCATTGGCCACGGCCGTCAGAAGGCGCATGACCTGCGCCAAAAGCGCAGCAGCCATTTCGGCATCAATCCGCGCTGGATCATGCTCGATCAGGATCTGCATTTCGTCATCATCGGCGACCGCAAGCGTTGCCGCCGCCGTGCCCTCTTCGATCAGGCGCACCGACCAGTCGGACCAAGGCCCACCCAAGGCCCGCATCCGCGCGGCAAGCGAGGCATGGGCATGCATCACAATGGTCTCAAACACCGGTGAATCGCCTGACAACCGCGCCCAGCGGCGAATTTCGGTGAGGCTGGCATGGGCGTGGGGCCGCATGTCCAACGTCGTCTGGCGCAACCGCGCAAGCAGTTGTCCCAACCGCTCGTCACCGTCAAGCTGAACCCGAAAGGGCAAGGTGGCAATCAGGCAACCCACTGTCCGGTCCAACCCCGGCATTAACTGGCGACCGGAATCCACCAGTCCGAAAACCGCCTGATCCTGACCTGTCCAGCGCGCAAGCACCAAGGCCCAGACCGCCTGCACCGCATTAAGCGGCGTTGCCCCCATCGCATTGACCCTCTGGCGCAATGCCGCGGTCTCGGTGCGCGACAAGGCTCCTGCGCAAATCGCCATGCGCCCCGCAGACCGACGCGCAGTTGTCGCCAAAGGCACAAGATCGGCCCCCTCAGCATACATCGCAGCGAAAAAACCCTGCGCGGCGGCTTTGTCATGACGCGTCAGTTCTGTGGAAAACGCCGCAAAATCAGGTCCATGGACCGGAGGAAGCGAATTTCCAGCCAGCAACTGCCCCAGCTCTGCAAGCACGACGGCCATCGCTGTCCCGTCGATCAGCGCGTGGTGGATCGTCCAGACCATCGTCGCGCGACTTGGACCAAGCCGCAACAAACGCACGCGCCAGCCAGGCTGCACCCTCGGGTCAACTCCGGCCTGCCGGTCCTGCGTCAGATAGTCTTCAACCGCTGACGCCTTGTCGCCATCCGCCAACCCCGAAAAATCGTGTTCGGCCAGATCAGGATCATGGACTGCCAGAACAGACTGTCCAAAGCCGCCCCGACCATCGGGGCAAAGCACCATCCGCAGCGCATCGTGCCGCCCGGTCAGCGCCATCCACGCCGTGCGCATGGCGGCAAATGTGAACCCAGGGCCAGTCCCTTCGACCACGATCTGTTCAAGGTTCGCCCAAGGCCGCCCAGCCAGCGTGCTTTCCAAAAGCAAGCCCTGCTGCATCGCCGTCGCGGTCCCCACCCCGAGATCCGCCTGTCGAACACCCTCCGACACTGCCTGACAACCCTTACCCACGGACGCGCAAAAAAGAGCCAACTCAGCAGAGTTCGGCCCCAATTGCCGCCAAACTGGCGATAAACACCGCCAATCCTGTGGCGCGGCGCGGGCGATTTCAAGACAAATAGCCCAGAACTTCGCTTCGCCATGCGCCAAGCAACGGCCAGGAAACTTTGCCAAGATGAAGCCTTCGCTTTTTCCGCATCCCACGCTAGATGAGGCGCAAAGAGGGATATCCGATGCTGAACGATCCACTGTTTATCGTTGCCGCCATCGCAAGCCTTGTGGTTCTGGTCATTCTGATGATCGGGATCGGCGGCTTTGCCAAAGGGGGCGAGTTTAACCGCAAACACGCCAACCGCCTGATGCGCTGGCGGCTTGGTGCGCAGTTCGTGGCGGTGATCCTGATCGTATCTTTCGCCTATTTGCGCAGCCGGGGAGGCAACTGATGGTCGTTCTGTCCAAGATCTATACGAAAACCGGCGATGCGGGCGAAACCGCGCTGGGCAACGGGGCGCGGGTGGCCAAGCACTCAACGCGCGTGTCGGCCTATGGCACGGTAGATGAAACCAACGCGACTGTAGGTCTGGCACGCCAACATGCCAGCGGGGAAATGGATGCTGCTTTGGCGCGGATTTCCAACGACCTGTTCGATCTGGGCGCCGATCTGTGCACCCCCGACATGCACATGGACCATACCCTGTCCTACACCCCCTTGCGCATGATCGCCGGTCAGGTCGAGCGGCTGGAGCGCGAGATCGACGCCATGAATGACAAGCTGCAGCCCTTGCGCAGCTTTATCCTGCCCGGCGGGTCAGCGCTGGCGGCGCATCTGCACCTGTGCCGCACCGTCTGCCGGCGGGCCGAGCGTCTGGTGGTGGAACTGGCCACCATGGAAGAGGTCAATGCTGACGCGGTGAAATACCTGAACCGTCTTTCGGATTGGTTCTTTGTCGCTGGGCGGATTGCCAACAATGACGGCAAGGATGACGTGCTTTGGGTGCCGGGTCTGACGCGCTAAACCCCTGCTGATCGGCTTTCCCGCTCAATACGCGGCGTCTCGTCGCCCTTTCCTGTCGCATTTGCACTGTTGTCTGTGTCCGGGAATCGGTATTAGCCCATCCAAGAGCTTGAATTGGCCCCTTGGGCCGCTGTTGGGAGATTCTGCCGATGAAGGTCCTGGTGCCTGTCAAACGTGTGATCGACTACAACGTGAAGGTTCGCGTCAAGGCGGACGGTTCCGGTGTCGATCTTGCGAACGTGAAGATGTCGATGAACCCCTTTGACGAAATTGCCGTCGAAGAGGCCATTCGCTTGAAGGAAAAAGGCGTCGCGACCGAAGTCGTCGTGGTGTCGATCGGCGTCAAGCAGGCACAGGAAACCCTGCGCACCGCGCTCGCTATGGGTGCCGACCGCGCCATCCTGATCGAGGCGACCGCCGATGTTCAGACCGATATCGAGCCTTTGGCCGTGGCCAAGCTTTTGGCTGCCGTGGTCAAGGAAGAGGCCCCCGGCCTTGTCCTTTGCGGCAAGCAGGCGATCGACAATGACATGAACGCCACCGGTCAAATGCTGTCGGCGCTTCTGGGCTGGTCGCAGGCGACCTTCGTTTCGGAACTGAAGATTGACGGCAACAAGGCCGTGGTCACCCGCGAAGTTGACGGCGGTCTGCAGTCGATTTCGGTCGCCATGCCGACCATCGTGACGGTTGACCTGCGTCTGAACGAGCCGCGCTATGCGTCCTTGCCGAACATCATGAAGGCCAAGGCAAAACCCCTGGCCACCAAGACCCCGGCAGATTACGGCGTTGACGTGGCCCCGCGCCTGACCGTGGTCAAGACCACGGAACCGGCGGGCCGCAAGGCTGGCGTCAAGGTGGGTTCGGTGGACGAGCTGATTGCAAAACTCAAAGACGAAGCGGGGGTGATCTGATGGCCGTTCTTCTTCTTGCCGATGTGAATGGCGCGCAACTGGCGACCGATGCGGTGGCCAAGGCTCTGACCGGCGTCAAGGCGCTGGGTGAGGTGCATCTTCTGGTGGCTGGTCCTGCTTCGGCTGCAGCCGAGGCGGCCAAGCTGGAAGGCGCATCCAAGGTCCTGCACGCCGAAGATGCCGGTCATGGTCTGGCCGAATCGCTCGCCGATCTGATTGTCGGTCTGGCCGGTGGCTATAGCCACATCGCCGCACCCGCGACC
>JACCDH010580417.1_pt1 | contig 32126 bp, 28 predicted proteins | sample 7442481 | NCBI WGS metagenome assembly JACCDH01 (sample SAMN15323433, study PRJNA562643) | freshwater metagenome | isolation source: river surface water | place: USA:Blue River Watershed | collected 2017-08-15
CCGATGCGGGCTCGGTGTCGCCCTGGGTCACGATGATGCGGCGCAGGTTGGCGCGGTGTTCGCCGGGCACGTCTTGCCAGGCGGCTTCGCCCATGTGGTCACCGAAATGGATCTTGCGGTCTTGCTCGGCCGGATTCAGAAAAATGCCCCAACGGTAGTCGGGCATCTTCACATGGCCGAATTGCGCCCAGCCCTGGGGGTCGACGCTGACGGCGGTGCGCAGGTAGACGTCAAAATTTTGCGAGCCATCGGGGCCCATGTCCTGCCACCACGACAGGTAGTTGGGCTGCCAGTGTTCCAGCGCGCGTTGCAGGGTGCGGTCTTCCGCCAGGTTGACGTTGTTGGGAATCTTTTCGCTGTAATTGATGCCGGACATGGTGTGCTCCTGATGAAATTCAAATCAAACGCGGTTGAGATCGAAAACGGCTTTTTCGCCCTTGCCAAAGACTTTCAGCGCGCCCTTTTCGCCGACGGCGTTGGGGCGGTTGAAGATCCAGTTCTGCCAGGCGCTCAAGCGCCCGAAAATGCGTGTTTCCATGGTTTCGTTGCTGGAGAAACGCAAATTGGCTTCCAGACCGGTCAGGCCATCGGGCGACATGGCGGCGCGCTCTTCAATGGCCAGGCGGATCTCGTCGTCCCAGTCGATGTCGTCGGGGGTCGAGGTGACCAAACCCAATGCCATCGCCTTGGCAGCATCCAGCGACTGGCCGACCACCGAGGCCACTTGGGCCATGGGGGCGGTTTCTTCATAAAAGCGGCGCTGCAAGCGGCTTTGGTGGTTGACCATGGGGAAACGCCCCAGGTTCAACTCGGTCAGCTCCAGGCGCGGGGCCTGCTCGGGGCTGTCGGGCAGGTCCAGCATGTAGGCGCGGTCGGCGGCAAAAGCCAGCTCGGCCAGCGTGCCGACAAAGCACGACCCCTGATCGATCAGGGCGAACAGCGAACGCGAGGACACGTCGATGCGCGCCAGCGTGCGGCGCAGCAGGCCCAGGGTTTCGTTCACGAACCAATGCGCCTGGTGGGCGGCCAACAGCTCGTCGGACTGACGCGCCAGCGCGGCGTCGCCGGTGGTGCGCAGCAGCCAGGTGCCGACGTCGAGTTCGTTGGTGCGCAGGCTCAGGATGGCGTCGTCGAGTTCACGCGCCATTTGCAGCGGGTACCAGCCATCGCCTTGCGCCAACATGGCGTCGGGCGTGGTGGGCAGCGCGGCCTTGGGCGCCGACACGGTCAGCGTGGCGGTGCGGCGGGCGCGGTCGATTTGCACCTGCACGTATTCATAGCTCAGGCCGTCGGCCGACACGGTTTTCTTCAGCGGGTTCAGGGTCACGCCCTGACCGGCCGCGGCGGCACCGGGGCGCTGGCTGGTCGCAGCCAGGGCCTGCGCGCGCGCCAAAGTTTGCTCGGCAAACTGGGCCGGCTTGGCGATGGCGTCCACCAGGCGCCAATCGACGGCACGCTGGCCGCGCACGCCTTCGACGCTGGTGCAAAAAATATCGGCGTGGTCATGGCGCACATGGCGCTTGTCGGTCACGCGGGTCAGGCCGCCGGTGCCGGGCAACACGCCCAGCAGGGGCACCTCGGGCAGCGACACCGCCGAAGAACGGTCATCGACCAACAGAATCTGGTCACAGGCCAGGGCCAGCTCGTAACCGCCGCCGGCGCAAGCGCCGTTGACCGCGGCCAGGAATTTCAGGCCGTCGTGGCGGCTGGAGTCTTCGATGCCGTTGCGGGTCTCGTTGGTGAACTTGCAGAAATTCACCTTCCAGGCGTGGGTCGACAAACCCAGCATGAAGATGTTGGCGCCCGAGCAAAAAATGCGGTCGCGCAGGCTGGTGACGACCACCGACTTGACTTCGGGGTGCTCGAAGCGGATGCGTTGCAGGGCATCGTGCAATTCGATGTCCACGCCCAGGTCGTAGCTGTTGAGTTTGAGCTTGTAGCCGGGGCGGATGCCGCCGTCTTCGTTGATGTTCAGCTGCAAGGTGGCCACCTCACCGGCAAAGGTCATGGACCAATGCTGGTAGCGGCTGGGGTGGGTTTGGTAGTCAACGGTTTGCGGGTTCATGTTTTGTCTCCTCGGATGGCCTCGATAACTGCATCATATTGCATCTTTGAGATTGGTAAAATGCATTTTGTTGCATATCCGACTGTTTTAATGGGTTATCAGGCGGTTTGCGGCGTGGGGGCCAAGCGCAAGGCCTGGCGCACCTGCTGGCGCAGCAGCGCAAAGGTCTGCTCCAGCGCTTGGGCGCTGGTGTCCACCGCCAGATCGGCCTTGGCATAAAACGCCGCCCGCCCCTCGAGAATGCGCTTGAGGTCGTCCATGGCCTCTTTGCTGGCCGCCATGGGGCGCAAGTCGCCCTGCGCCGCCACCCGCGACATGTGGTCTTCGGGCTTGGCCTGCAGCCAGACCGTGAAGCAATGGGTCAGCACCTCGTTGAAGGTGGCCGGGTCGGACACCAGGCCGCCCGGGGTGGCAATGACGACCTCGGGGTAGATCTGGATCGCTTCTTCCAGCGCCCGGCGCTCGTAGCGGCGGTAGGCGTTGGTGCCGTACAGGTTGTGGATCTCGCTGATGCTGCAACCGGCGAATTTTTCGATCTCGCGGCTGAGCTCGACAAAGGCAAAACCCAGGTCTTGCGCCAGGCGCTGCCCCAGGGTGGTTTTGCCGGCGCCGCGCAGGCCCACCAGAGCGATGCGGTTGACGCGCGCGTCGGCGCTGCCGTGGCTGCCGAACATCTCGCCCAGCTGGATGCGGGCGCGGCGCAACTCGGCTTCGGAGCGTTTTTCGAGCAATTCGCGGATCAGCAGCCATTCCGGGGACGAGGTGGTGATGTCGCCCAGCAGCTCAAACAACGGGCATTGCAGGGCCTGTGCGACCTGCAACAAAATCAGGATCGAGGCGTTGCCGGTGCCCGACTCGAGGTTGGCCAAATGGCGCTCTGAGACCCCGGCGGCCACCGCCACGGCCCGGCGGGTCAGCCCTTTGCGGGCCCGCAGGGTGCGCACCCGATCGCCCAAAGTGGACAAAAAGGGGTGGCGGGTTTCTTCGTTCGGGGCATTCATGCCTGCACTTTAATTCAAAAGGCAGGATAAATGCAAGATAGTGCAGGTTTCGCTGATCTGCCTCAAGTGTCCTTCGAGATCTTGATCGACGGGAACTTGGAAGAAAAGTCCTTCGCCTTCAGGGCGATCTTGGCGGCGACTTGCAAGGCGATGTCGCGGTACAGGCGGCTGACTTCGCCATCGGGGTGCGCCACCACGGTGGGCATGCCGCTGTCGGCCTGCAAGCGGATCTGCATGTCCAGCGGCAAAGCCCCCAGGTGGGTGGTTTGCAGCTCGGCGGCCATGCGCTTGCCGCCATCGGCGCCAAAGATGTGTTCGGTGTGGCCGCAGTTCGAGCACACGTGCACCGCCATGTTTTCCACAATGCCCAAAATCGGCACGCCGACTTTCTCGAACATGCGGATGCCCTTGCGCGCGTCGAGCAAGGCGATGTCTTGCGGCGTGGTGACGATGACCGCACCGGTCATGGGCACGCGCTGGCTCAGCGTCAGCTGGATGTCGCCGGTGCCCGGCGGCATGTCCACGATCAGATAGTCCAGGTCTTTCCAGTTGGTCTGGCGCAGCAACTGCTCCAGCGCCTGGGTGGCCATGGGGCCGCGCCAGATCATGGCTTCGTCGGGGTTGATCAAAAAGCCGATCGACATCACCTGCACGCCGAAGTTCTCAAGAGGCTCCATGGTTTGGCCGTCTTCGGTCTCGGGGCGGGCGTCGATGCCCATCATCATGGGCTGGCTGGGGCCGTAGATGTCGGCGTCGAGCAAACCCACCTTGGCGCCCTCGGCGGCCAGCGCCAGCGCCAGGTTGACGGCGGTGGTGCTCTTGCCCACCCCGCCCTTGCCCGAGGCCACGGCGATGATGTTTTTCACTTGCGGCATCAGCGCCACACCGCGCTGGGCGGCGTGCGCCACCACCTGGCTGGTGATGTGCACCGACACGTTTTGCACGCCCGGCACCGCCCGCACGGCGGCGATGAGTTGCTGGCGCAAACCGTCGATGCGGCTCTTGGCGGGGTAGCCCATTTCCACCTGAAACGACACATCGCCGCCATGGACCGACAGGTTTTGGGTGTTTTTGGGGCCGGCCAGGGCTTGCCCGGTGAGGGGGTCGATGACGGACTGGATGGCCTGCTGGATTTGTTCTGTGGTCGGCATGTCTGGGTGTGTCAAGGTGTGACTGAATCTGAGTCTGTGGGGGAGTTTACCGACAAGCCATAAAATGGTGGGCTTTCCCCGCCTATAACCCCAATCATGTCACAGCCTGCGCGTCGCCAACTGTTCGTCACCACGGCCCTGCCCTACGCCAACGGCAAGTTCCACATCGGCCACATCATGGAGTACATCCAGGCCGACATCTGGGTGCGCTTTCAGCGCATGCAGGGGCATCAGGTGCATTTTGTGTGTGCCGACGACGCGCACGGCGCCCCGATCATGATCGCCGCCGAAAAGGCCGGCAAAACCCCGCAGCAATTCGTGGCCGACATCGCCGCCGGTCGCAAGCCCTATCTGGACGGTTTTCACATCTCGTTTGACAACTGGCACAGCACCGACGGCCCCGAAAACCACGTGCTGGCCCAACAGGTCTACCGCGACCTCAAGCAAGCCGGCCTGATCGAGACCCGCACCATCGAGCAATTCTTTGACCCCGAAAAGGCCATGTTTTTGCCCGACCGCTTCATCAAGGGCGAGTGCCCCAAATGCGGCGCCAAAGACCAATACGGCGACAACTGCGAAAGCTGCGGCGCGGTCTATGCCCCCACCGAACTCAAGAACCCCTACTCGGCCCTGTCGGGCGCGATACCGGTACTCAAAACCTCGGAGCATTACTTCTTCAAACTGTCCGACCCGCGTTGCCTGGACTTTTTGAAGCAATGGACCACCAGCGGCGCCGTGCAGCCCGAAGTGCTGAACAAAATCAGCGAATGGATCGAGCCCGGCGAAGACGGCAAGCCCAAGATGGGCGACTGGGACATCTCGCGCGATGCGCCCTACTTTGGCATTGAAATCCCGGACGCACCGGGCAAGTACTTTTATGTTTGGCTCGACGCCCCCATCGGCTATTTGGCTTCGCTGAAAAACCACTTTGACCAAGGCGGCGCCAAGGCCCTGGGCGAAGCCCGCAGCTTTGCGGACTTTGTCGCCGACCCGCAGGTGGAGCAATACCACTTTATTGGCAAAGACATCATCACCTTCCACACCCTGTTCTGGCCCGCCATGCTGCACTTCTCGGGCCGCAAGGTGCCCAACGCGGTTTTCGTGCACGGCTTTTTGACCGTGAGTGGCGAGAAGATGAGCAAGAGCCGGGGCACCGGCCTGGACCCGCTGAAGTACCTGAGCCTGGGCATGAACCCCGAATGGCTGCGCTACTACCTGGCCGCCAAGCTGAATGGTCGCAACGAAGACGTCGACTTCAACCCCGACGACTTCCAGGCCCGCGTGAACGCCGACCTGGTGGGCAAGTTCATCAACATCGCCTCGCGCGCGGCCGGCTTCATCAGCAAACGCTTCGGTGGCCAGCTGGGGCAGGTCTCTCCCGATGGCGAGGCCCTGCTGACATTGCTGCGCGACGGCCTGGCCCCGGTGGCCCAACACTACGAGCAACGCGACACCGCGCGCGTGCTGCGCGAGGTGATGCTGCTGGCCGACCGGGTGAATGAATACGTGGACGCCAACAAGCCCTGGGAGTTGGCCAAGCAAGACGGCATGGAAGGCCGCTTGCACGATGTTTGCACCACCTGCATCGAAGCCTTTCGGGTGCTGACCACCCTGCTCAAGCCGGTGCTGCCGGCCCTGGCCACGCAGGTGGAAGCCTTTTTGAACATCGCGCCTTTGAACTTTGATGCGGCAGCCATGCCCCTGGGCGCCGGCCATGCCATCGGCAACTACCAACACCTGATGCAGCGCGTCGACCCCAAGATGCTGGACGCCCTGTTCGAACCGGCGGTGGAAGAAGCCCCGCCCGCCCTGCCCGGCGGCGAGGCCATTGCCGAGACCATCACCATCGACGACTTCGCCAAGGTCGACCTGCGCGTGGCCCTGATTGTGGATTGCCAACCGGTGGAAGGCTCGACCAAGTTGCTGCGCCTGACACTGGATGTGGGTGAGGGCCAACATCGCAATGTGTTCAGCGGCATCGCCAGCGCCTACCAACCCGCCGATTTGGTGGGCAAACTGACCGTGATGGTGGCCAACCTGGCCCCGCGCAAAATGAAGTTTGGCGTGTCGCAAGGCATGGTGCTGGCCGCCAGCCATGCCGACGAAAAAGCCCAACCCGGCATCTTTGTGCTGCAACCCTGGCCCGGTGCCCAGCCCGGCATGCGCATCCACTGAAGCCCTGTCCTGCAAAACCCCCCGGTTTGGCAGGATAGCGATGGGCTGATACCATGCATTGATGTTAAAGAAAGTACAGACGCCCATGAATGATGACGTGAACCACGGGACCCCGGTCTCGGTGAAGATTCGTGAGCGTCTGCTCCAGGCGCGCAAACGCTTCCACTCCAACGACAACATCGCCGAATTCGTGCAACCCGGCGAGCTCGAAGCCCTGCTGGACGAAGTCGAAGTCAAAATGCGCGGCGTGCTCGAGAGCCTGGTGATCGACACCGAGCACGACCACAACACCGCCGACACCGCCCGCCGGGTGGCCAAGATGTACCTGCAAGAGGTCTTTCGGGGCCGCTATGTGCAAGCGCCCAGCATCACCGAGTTCCCCAACGCCGAGCACCTGAACGAGCTGATGATCGTCGGCCCCATCACCGTGCGCAGCGCCTGCAGCCACCACTTTTGCCCGGTGATCGGCAAGATCTGGATCGGTGTGCTGCCCAACGAACACACCAACGTGATCGGCCTGTCCAAATACGCCCGCCTGGCCGAATGGGTCATGGGCCGGCCGCAGATTCAGGAAGAAGCCGTGGTGCAACTGGCCGACCTGATCCAGGAAAAAACCCAGCCCGACGGCCTGGCCCTGGTCATGGAAGCCAGCCACTACTGCATGGCCTGGCGCGGTGTGAAAGACATGGACAGCCGCATGATCAACTCGGTCATGCGCGGGGCCTTTTTGAAAGACCCCAACCTGCGCCGCGAGTTTTTGTCGTTGATTCCCAACAAGGATTGAGTCATGCTGGTTCGCCTTTTATACGTCAGCCGAGCCGTTCAACCCGACTCGGCGCAAGCCATCGATGACATCCTGGCCTCGGCCCGCAACCACAACCTGTCGCAAGGCATCACCGGCATCTTGTGCTACGGCGGCGGCATCTTTTTGCAGGCGATCGAGGGCGGGCGCAGCGCCGTCAACGACCTGTACAACCAGATCGTGGCCGACAAGCGGCACAAAGACGTGGTGCTGCTGCACTACGAAGAAATCGCCCAGCGCCACTTCAGCGGCTGGACCATGGGCCAGGTGAATCTGGCCAAACTGAACACCTCGATCGTGCTGAAGTATTCCGAGCGCCCCGAACTGGACCCCTATGCGGTGTCGGGCCAGGTGTCCATGGCCCTGCTGGAAGAACTGATGGCCACGGCGTCCATCATCGGCCGCGCCTGAATTTGGGTGCATGTCATGGCGGGTGCCACACCGCTGGTGCTGGGGTGCGACTTTTCCAGCAGCCCCACCCAACACAAACCCATCGTCATTGCCCTGGGCCAACTGGACCGGGGGCGCGTGCGCCTGCATGAACTGCTGACCTTTGCCAGTTTGAGCGCATGGGGGGACTGGCTGGCGCAACCCGGCGATTGGGTGGGCGGCTTTGACCTGCCGTTTGGCCTGCCGCGTGAACTGGTCGTTGCTTTGGGGTGGCCGCAGACCTGGTCGGCGTGCATGGACCATTACTGTGCCTTGTCGCGGGCCGAAATTCGGGATCTGTTCAAAGCGTTTTGCGATGCCCGCCCCGTGGGGCAAAAATTCGCGCACCGGGCCTGCGATGGCCCGGCCGGCTCCAGCCCGTCGATGAAATGGGTCAACCCGCCCGTGGCCTACATGATGCACGCCGGCGTGCCGCTGTTGCGGGCGGCAGGGCTGCATTTGCCGGGGATGTGCGATGGGGATGTGCGGCGTGTGGGGCTGGAAGCCTACCCGGGGATGTTGGCGCGGGAGTTGATTGGCAACCGGTCTTATAAAAGCGATGACCGCTCTAAACAGACTGCTGAGAGGTGGGTGGCCAGGTCAGACCTGTTGCAAAAGTTGGAGTTGGGGCAGACCCGGCTGGGGCTGCGACTGCAACTGGGCAACGCCCTGCGGGAAAAACTGCTGAACGATGGCAAGGCCGATGCACTGGACGCCGTGCTGTGCATGGTGCAGGCGGCGTGGGGATTGGGGTGCCATGGGCAGGGGGATGAGAGGTATGGGTTGCCGGAGTTTGATGCGTTGGAGGGGTGGATAGTGGGGGGGTGATATAGCCGATGTCCAGCAGCAGGTGGCGGTGCTGCAACATCGCGGGCTTGAGCAAACCACGCCGAGGCCTCCAGATGCGGTCACGCAAGCGGGTGGAAGCATGCCAGGATCGATCGCCGTGGTAGAGCACGATGCACAACACAGGCGGCCACATGCTTTGCGCCGGGATCTGTTCGTGGGCCAGCAGCGTCTCGTACAACAAGCCACTGTAGACGCAGGTGCGCAGCGCCATGTGGGGGTGCGGGGTGCGCTGGAACTCGATCAGCACATACATGCGTTGCCCTGCATGGGTTTGTACTTGCCAGACGCTGTCGATGTAGCGTTTGCCCAAAGCCTTGGTCACGAGTTCGTTGGGCACAGGCGACAGCGTGCCGAAGTCGATGTGGTCCAGCTCCGGATCACATTTTGAATTCAGAAGTCTTCCTCTGAGGTTCCAGTGCCTGAATGATGCGCTGTTGATAATCAGCCATCAAGTGGCTTAAGTATGCCCAGAATTTTTCTGAATTCACTGTTTCCTTCACAGTTTCGTTGGGAAGAAAACGAGCCATTTCAATGCGAAAGTCCCGCGCTATTTCTGGTTTCTGGGTCAGTGTGGCCACACGCTCAGAAAATGCGCTCATGTAAACATCCGTTCGCGCATGATGGTCATGCAGTTTGTTGCTGATCAAGTCCAAGGCTGGTTTGATTTGTTGCTGATGTAGCCAGGCAATGTCCCACAGATCTCGGTTTTTAAGTCTGTTCGGACGCAGAGCAAACGCGACCAGTTTGTCGGCGAAGATTTCTTCGCGCGATTGCGCTTGGAGAATTAATCCGCTGGTTCCCATTTCAACGCCATAGGGGTTGAGCAACGCCATGGGGCGGCTTTGGTAGCTGGGTATGGCACATACATCAATGTGAATGCGTTGAGCAGGAAAATCTCTGCGCCCTGGTCTCGTCTGTATTTTGAGTTTCCAGGTTGCCACATTGCCTTGTTCACGCACAGGGTCTGTCACGCTGATTTCCAACCCATACTTAGCCCTCAGACTTTCAATCAGGATGCTGCTCATGGCCGCAAGTTGGTCGCGGGTGAAGTCGGCTCCACCCGTGAAATCCAGGTCTTCACTCAATCGGCTCGATCCATAGCATGCTCGCAGACAAGTTCCTCCGATGAACGTGAGGCGAGTGAGCAGCCCTGCATCACTGAGCACTCGCAAAATGTCATGGTGCAGCAGCTCCTTCTCTACGACACCACGCAACGTCGCCAGCTGTTGCTGATTGCCGAGTGCTGCGTCCACCAACTCATCAAACAAATTCATGGGCGACCTCCCAATCAATCAGGTCCAGGGTTCGGTGTGTGGCACGCATATCTCTGAGCGCTTGTGCCACATGGGCTCGCCAAAGCCGCATTCTGGGGTCATACCGGATATTCCCAATGAGCTCCTCTGGCCGTTGTCGGGTTTTGACAAATTCGATGCTTCCCCATCGACCGCAATCAATGACACTGGATCTGCCCGATGACATCACCATGATGCGGTTGATTGGAATCTGGGAAATGACCCCTGCATCGCTTAAGACAGTTTCAAGGCTCAAGTAATTCAAACCCAGAGGGCGCAGTTTGGCCGCCGCAAACGCCAGGATCGAACCTCGATCAGGATTTGCTTTTTCGTACAAATACAAGCCTCGGCATAGCCGGGTTAGGTGCCCCTCTCGGACAGACCGACTCAGGAGTGTTTTGAACGCAACATCAGAGTGCCCGGGAAGAATCGAACGCAAATCTGAGGGCGTGAACAAACAGGCCTGCGGGGTGGCCAGCTGGCTGATGGTGTCCATGAGTTGCCGCCCAGGTTGCATGTTTGACTCATCGAAAAGTTACACATATTGTAACCTTCCGGATAGTCGGGTCAATTCCCCTCACTTGTGGCCAGTCACCGGATCAGGGTCATGCCCGCGTGCTTCGAAACACGGGCATCAAAAGCCGAGGCCTCCAGATGCGGTCACGCAAGCGGGTGCAAGCAGGCCAGGATCGATCGCCATGCTGGAGAACGATGCACAGCCGCAATCTGTCTCACTGGTAGCTGCGAGCGTCCTCGATGACTTTGCCGTCGTTGGGCAGGCTGCCGGGGCCCAGCAGTTCGATGTCGGCGCGCAGTTTGGTGACATCGCGCACGGCTTCTGCCAGCCGCTGCACCAGGCCTTCGGGCTGGGCGCTGACTTCGACACGCAGGGCCATCTGATCATTGGCCATTTCGCCGCTGACAACCAAGCGGGCCTTGACGACCTCGGGGAAGCGTTTGGCAACCTGATCGACCTGACCGGGGTGCACGAACATGCCACGCACCTTGGTGGTCTGGTCGGCGCGACCCATCCAGCCCTTGATGCGGGTGTTGGTGCGACCGGTGGGGCACTGTCCGGGCAGCACCGCTGTGAGGTCGCCAGTGCCGAAACGAATCAGGGGGTAGTCGGGGTTCAGGGTGGTCACCACCAGTTCGCCGACCTCGCCTTCGGGCACCGGGTCACCGGTGCCGGGGCGCACGATTTCGATGATGACGCCTTCGTCGACCACCATGCCCTGACGCGACGAAGTTTCATAGGCCACCAGACCCAGGTCGGCGGTGGCGTAGCACTGGTAGGCGGCAATGCCGCGCTCGGCCAGCCAATCGCGCAGGCTGGGCGGGAATGCTTCGCCACTGACCAGCGCTTTTTTCAGGCTGGAGATGTCGGCCCCGGTTTCCTGGGCCTTCTCGACCAGGATGCGCAAGAAGCTGGGTGTGCCGGCATAGCCGTCGGGGCGCAAGTCGGCGATGGCGGCCAGTTGCTGTTCGGTTTGCCCGGTCCCGGCGGGGAACACGGTGCAGCCCAGGGCGATGGCACCCGACTCCATGATGAAGGCGCCAGGCGTCATGTGGTAGCTGAAGCTGTTGTGCACCAGATCACCGGCGACAAAGCCGGCGGCGCACATGGCACGGGCGCTGCGCCAGTAGTCGGGGCGCGCGCCATCGGGTTCGTAAATCGGGCCGGGCGAGGCAAAGATGCGCGCCAGTTTGGGGCCGCGAACCAGCGCGGAGAACCCGCCGAAAGAATCGGCTGGCCGTGCCGCCTTTTGCAACTCCAGCAACTCGTGCTTGCGCGTCACAGGCAATCGCGCGAGGTCGGCGCGGGTGCGCACCGACGAGGCATCGACGCCCTGCAAAATGCGGGCAAACGCCGCCGTGTGTTGTTGCGCGTGGGCGATCTGTTGCGGCAGCGCCGCCATCTGGTCGGCATCGCGTTGGGTGGGGTTGCGGGTTTCCAGGGCGTCGAAGTGGGCGGTCATGGCAGGGGACAAAAAAAGGGTCGACGAAGAGGGTGAGCCAATGGTCGGATCAGGCCAGCCAGCGCTTGCGGCGCTTGTAGCTCTTGACGTCTTTGAAGCTCTTGCGCTCGCCACCACCCATGCCCAGGTAAAACTCTTTCACGTCTTCGTTGTTGCGCAAGTCGCTGGCGGCACCGTCCATCACGATGCGGCCCGACTCCATGATGTAGCCGTAGTCGGCGTACTTCAGCGCCATGTTGGTGTTTTGCTCGGCCAGCAAGAAAGTGACTTTTTCTTTGGCATTGAGGTCTTTGACGATCTCGAAGACTTCTTCGACGATCTGGGGCGCCAGGCCCATCGAGGGCTCATCGAGCAAGACCATGTTCGGATTGGCCATCAGCGCGCGCCCGATGGCACACATTTGTTGCTCACCCCCCGAGGTGTAGGCGGCTTGCGAGGTGCGCCGGGTCTTCAGGCGGGGGAAATAGTTGTACACCTTCTCGAGGTTGGCGGCGATCTCGCCCTTGTCGGTGCGGGTGTAGCTGCCGGTCAACAGGTTTTCTTCAATCGTCAGGTGGGCAAAGCAGTGGCGGCCTTCCATGACCTGCACCACACCGCGTTGCACCAAATCGGCTGGCGACAAATTCTCAATGCGCTCGCCGCGCAACTCGATCGAGCCTTTGGTGACTTCACCGCGCTCGCCTTTGAGCAGGTTGGAAATGGCACGCAAGGTGGTGGTTTTGCCGGCGCCGTTGCCGCCCAAAATGGCCACGATGCCGCCTTCGGGCACCTGCAAGGACACGCCTTTGAGCACCAGGATCACATGGTTGTAGATGACCTCGATGCCGTTGACGTTGAGAACGATTGTTTGGCTCATGGTGTGGCTCTTTCTTTCAAACTCGGGCTGCGCAGCGTCTCACACAGCGGCCCCCACCCACAGGGTGAGGGCCGCCGCAGGCCATCAGGACTGGCAGTCCTGGGCCGAACGACGCTGCAGTTTCTTCTCGGCGGCGTACTTGTCGGCAGCGGCTTTCACCATGGGCTTGATGATTTGCTCATCGGCCTGGTACCAGTCGCTGGTGAACTTCCACTGCTTGCCATCCCATGTGTGGATGCGGGCCCAGTTGGAACCGACGTGATCCTGGCAGCTGGTGGAGATGGGACGCATCACGCCTTTGAAGCCCAGGGCGTCGAGCTTGGCCTGGGTCAGATCCAGGTTCTCCAGGCCCCAACGCACTTGCTCGCCGGTCATGACCTTGCCCTTGCCAAAGCGCTCTTGCGCACGGCGCACGCCCTCGACACCAAACATGGCGCTGATCGCACCACGGACATACAGCACCGAGCCCACCTCTTCCTTGGGACCCGTGCCCTGGCCTTTGCCGTGCAACTTCTCCAGGATTTCTTTCACGAAAGCCGAATCGGGCTCGGCACCGTGTTGCATGGTGATGGCGTTGTAGCCCTTGGCGCCTTCACCGATGTCCTTGACATCGGGTTCGGCACCGGCCCACCACACGCCATAAATCTTCTCACGCGGGTAGCCGGTGGCCTGAGCTTCCTTGAGCAGGGTCGAGTTCATCACGCCCCAGCCCCAGTTGACGACATAGTCGGGGCGATCGCGACGGATCTGCAACCAGGTCGACTTTTGTTCGACGCCCGGGTGGGTGACCGGCAACAGGGTCAGCTTGAAGCCGTGCATCGCGGCACGTTCTTGCAAAATGGGAATGGCTTCCTTGCCAAACGGGCTGTCGTGGTAGACCAGCGCGATGTGCTTGCCCTTGAGCTTGTCAGCGCCGCCTTCTTTCTTGGCGATGTCTTGCACGATCACGTCACCGGCCATCCAGTAGGTGCCGGCGATGGGGAAGTTCCACTTGAACACGCCACCGTCTTGCGACTCGGAGCGGCCATAGCCCGCAGTCACCAGAGGAATCTTGTCGATCGGCGCTTTTTCGGTCAGGGCGAATGTGATGCCGGTGGACAAGGGCTGGAACACGGTGGCGCCACCGTTTTTGCCCTTCAGGCGCTCGTAACACTCCACGCCACGGTCGGTGGCGTAGCCGGTTTCGCACTCTTCAAAAGAGATTTTCACGCCGTTGATGCCGCCACGGGCATTGACCAGCTTGAGGTAGTCGATATAACCGTTGGCAAACGGAATGCCGTTGGGCGCATAAGCACCGGTGCGATACACCAGAGCCGGGAAGAACTGCTCTTTGGCTTGTGCCTGAGCCAGGGAAGGCACCAGGGCACTGACCAAGCCGGCAGATGCCACTGTGGCGGCGAGGGCGAGTTGACGAAGCTTCATGTGTGTCTCCTAGGTTGGGTTGAAGCGGTTGGAAAAATCAGTGCGGGAAAGGCCACAGGCGCAGCTTTTGCTTGGCCACGGACCAGAGTTTGGCCAAGCCATGTGGCTCGACGATCAGGAACCAGACGATCAGGGCGCCAAAGACCATGAACTCGACGTGCGAGACGGTGGCGGTCGAAATGGACACCCCGACCATCTCACCCAGAGCGGGCAAAAACTGGTTGAGGAAAATCGGCAGCACCACGATGAAGGCCGCACCGAAGAAACTGCCCATGATCGAGCCCATGCCGCCGATGATCACCATGAAGAGCAGCTGGAACGAACGATCGATGGAAAACGCCGCCGGCTCCCACGAGCCCAGGTGGATGAAGCCCCACAAGGCACCGGCCACCCCCACGATGAAGGAGCTGACCGCAAAGGCCGAGAGTTTGGCGTACATGGGACGGATGCCAATGACGGCCGCCGCCACGTCCATGTCGCGAATGGCCATCCACTCGCGCCCGATGGCACCACGCACCAGGTTTTTGGCCAACAAACCGAACACGACCAAAAAGCCCAGACAGAACAGGTATTTTTCCATCGGGGTGTCGATGGTCCATCCCATCACGGCCAAATCGGACACCGAGACCGAACCCGACGCGTTGTTGTTGGTGAACCAGCCGATGCGCAAAAACGCCCAATCGCAGAAAAACTGGGCCGCCAGGGTGGCCACAGCCAGGTAGAGCCCTTTCACGCGCAAGCTGGGGATGCCAAAGAACATGCCCACCAGGGTGGCAAAAAAGCCGCCACTGAGCAGCGCCACGATCAGGGGCATGCCGTCGATGCGGATGTAAGTGTTGTAGGCCATGTAGGCCCCCACCGCCATGAAGGCCCCGGAACCCAGTGAGATTTGCCCGCAATAGCCCACGAGCACATTCACGCCCAAAGCCGCCAGGGACAGGATGAGGAAGGGGATCAGGATGGCGCGATACAGGTATTCATCGACCAGCATCGGCACGCCAAAGGCGGCAAACGCGATGATGAGCAAAATGACGATGCGGTCTTGCGAGATCGGGAAGATCTGCTGATCGGCGCGATAGGACGTCTTGAATTGACCGTTTTCTCTGTAGAACATGATGACTCCTCAAACGCGGTCAATGATTTTTTCGCCAAACAGACCCTGGGGCCTGAACAGCAGGAAGACCAGCGCCAGCATGTAGGCAAACCAGATCTCGATGCCGCCGCCGACCAACGGGCCGATGTAGACCTCGGAGAGTTTTTCGCCCACACCAATGATGAGACCACCGATGATGGCCCCCGGCACCGAAGTCAGGCCACCCAAAATGATCACGGGCAAAGCGCGCAACGCCACGGTGGCCAGCGAGAACTGCACGCCCAGTTTGGAGCCCCAGATGATGCCGGCCACCAATGCGGTGATGCCGGCCACGCACCACACGATGACCCAAATGCGGTTGAGCGGAATCCCGATGGACTGCGCGGCCTGGTGGTCATCGGCGACCGCCCGCAGGGCGCGTCCGGTGCTGGTCTTTTGGAAAAACACCGACAGGGCCGCCACCAGCAAAGCGGCGATCACCGCCGCGATCACATCTTCCTGATTGATCAGCACACCACCCTGGAAAATGCCATCCAGAATGAAAACCGGGTCCTTCGGCATGCCGACATCGATCTTGTAGATTTCGCTGCCAAACAGGGTCTGGCCAAAGCCTTCAATGAAGTAGGTGATGCCCAGCGTGGCCATGAGCAGGGTCACGCCCTCTTGGTTCACCAGGTGCCGCAAGACCAGCTTTTCGATCAGCCAAGCCAGCGCGAACATGAAGCCCGCGGCCAGCAAGAAAGCCACGAAGTTGCCCAGCAATTTGTTTTCAAAGCCCAACAGTTGGGGAATCCACTCGGAGAATCGGGCCATGGCCAGTGCGGCCACCAGCACCATCGCGCCCTGCGCGAAGTTGAACACACCCGAGGCCTTGAAGATGAGCACAAAGCCCAGGGCGATGAGTGAATAGAGCATGCCGGCCATCAGGCCGCCAAAAAGGGTTTCAAGAAAGAATGCCATGTGGTTGGTCCCCGTTGCTCAATGCGATGTGCCCAAATAGGCGCTGATCACTTCTTCGTTGTTGCGCACCTCGTCGGGTGTGCCGTCGCCGATTTTTTTGCCGTAGTCCAGCACCACCACGCGATCCGAGATGTCCATCACCACGCCCATGTCGTGCTCGATGAGCACGATGGTGGTGCCGAACTCGTCGTTGACGTCCAGGATGAAGCGGCACATGTCCTGCTTTTCTTCCACGTTCATGCCGGCCATGGGCTCATCGAGCAGCAACACCTGGGGCTCGAGCGCCAGCGCCCGGCCCAAGTCGACACGCTTTTGCAAACCATAAGGCAGTTGGCCCACAGGGGTTTTGCGATAGGCCTGAATCTCCAGAAAATCCACGATGCGCTCGACATGGGCGCGGTGCATTTCTTCTTCGGCCTGCGCCGGTCCGATGCGCAAGGCTTGCAAAAACAAATTGCTCTTCATGCGCAGGTTGCGCCCGGTCATGATGTTGTCGAGCACGCTCATGCCCTTGAACAGCGCCAGGTTCTGGAACGTGCGGGCAATGCCCATGGTCGCCACCTGGTGGCTGTCCATGTGGTCAAAGGTCTGCCCCCTGAAGGTGATCGAGCCCTCTTGCGGGGTGTAGACGCCGTTGATGCAGTTCAGCATCGAGCTCTTGCCCGCGCCATTGGGGCCGATGATGGCGCGGATCTCGTGCTCACGCACATTGAAAGAAATGTCGGTCAGCGCCTTGACACCGCCAAAGCGCAAGCTGATGTTCTTGACGTCCAAAATGACGTCGCCGATTTGTTTTTTCATGCCGCTTTCCTTGCCGGTGCAAACGTTTTCGCGTCGGCGATCTTCAGGGTCGCGCTGACGCTGCCGGTGCGTCCGTCTTCAAACTTCACCTGGGTTTCAATGAATTGCTCGTGTTTGCCGCCGTACAGCGCATCGACCAGCACCTGGTATTTGTCGGCGATGAAACCGCGCCGGACTTTGTTGGTGCGGGTCAATTCGCCATCGTCGGCGTCCAACTCTTTGTGCAGCACCAAAAAGCGGCTGATCTGGCTGCCGGCCAGCAAATCGTCTTCGGCCAGGTCGGCATTGACCTTTTCGACACATTCTTTGATCAGCTCGTAGACCTCGGGCTTGCTGGCCAAATCGGTGTAACCGGCATAAGGCAGGTTGCGCCGCTCGGCCCAGTTGCCCACCGCGTCAAAGTCGATGTTGACCATCACACAGACCTTTTCGCGGCCGTCGCCATAAGCCACCACTTCCTTGATCTGGGGGAAAAACTTCAACTTGTTCTCGACGTATTTGGGCGCGAACATCGAGCCGTCGAAAGCGCCGCCGGCGATGCGACCGACGTCTTTGACCCGGTCGATGATTTTCAGGTGTCCGTGGCTGTCGATGAAACCGGCATCGCTGGTGTGGTACCAGCCGTCGGCGGTCAGCACTTCGGCCGTGGCAGTCGGGTTCTTGTAATACTCTTTGAGCAGGCCCGGCGACTTGACCAAAATCTCGCCGTTGTCGGCGACCTTGATCTCGACCCCTTGGCACGGCACGCCCACGGTGTCGGCGCGCGCTTCGTGATCAGGCTGCAAGCACACGAACACCGCCGTTTCGGTCGAGCCATAGAGTTGCTTCAGGTTGACTCCGATCGAGCGGTAAAACGAAAACAGATCCGGACCGATGGCTTCGCCGGCGGTGTAAGCCACCCGCACCCGCGACATGCCCAGGTTGTTGCGCAAAGGACCATACACCAGCCAATCGCCCAGTTGGTAGAGCAAACTGGCACTCAAACCCAGCGACTTCCCGTCCATGCGGTCCGGGCCGTAGCGGCGAGCGATGTCCATGAAGTAATGGAACATCTTGCGCTTCAAACTGCCGGCGTCTTCCATGCGGATCATGACGCTGGTGAGCATGCCCTCGAACACCCGAGGCGGCGCGAAGTAGTAAGTGGGGCCGATTTCCTTCAGGTCGATCGAGACCGTGCTGAACGACTCGGGGCAATTGACCACATAGCCGCAGCACAACCACTGGGCGTAACTGAAAATGTTTTGTCCGATCCAGGCCGGGGGCAAATAAGCCAGCACATCTTCACCCGAAGTCAGCTTGTCGAACACAGCGCCGGCTTCGGCCCGGTCCAGCAGACTGCGGTGGGTGTGCACCACGCCCTTGGGGTTGCCGGTCGTGCCCGACGTGAAAAACATCGCCGCCACGTCATCGGGTTTGGACAGGGCCACCTGCTCCTGAATCAGGTCGGGGTGCACCTTGAGGTGGGCCTCGCCGGCGGCCATGAGCTCATCGAGCCAGGCCAAACCGGGCTGGTCATAGTTGCGCAAACCGCGCGGGTCATCGAAATACAAATGAGCGAGTTGCGGGCACTGCTCACGGATTTCCAACAACTTGTCGACTTGCTCCTGATCTTCGACCAGGGCGAAACGCACCTCGGCATTGTTGATCGGGAACACGCACTCTGCACCCACCGCATCCTGGTACAAGGGGATCGGCACCGCACCCAGGGCCTGCGCGGCCAGCATGCCGGCATAAAGGCGGGGGCGATTCGAGCCCACCACGACGATGTGCTCGCCGCGATTCAAACCGGCCTGATGCAAGCCGGCGGCCATTTTTTTCACCATTTCGGCCAGGTCGGACCAACTCAGCGTTTGCCAGATGCCGTACTCTTTTTCACGGATCGCGGGGGCCGAAGGCCGCTCGCTGGCGTGCTTGAACAACAACTGCGGAAATGTGGAATTCATACCCTGCGCTTTCAGAGAAAGACACCGAACTGGCGATGTCACCCATTTGACTGTCGAAACAATTTGGCGATACTAGGCTTGCATTTGACGCTTTTTTGTCATTGCGATGACAATTAAGGGTAGTCCCTAGTAAGGACTGACCCGAGCCTGACAAACCCTTGACCGATGTCATCCGATCTCACCCTGCATCAGCGCCGGCGCGCCCCCAAAGTCGATGAACTGGCGGGCATCCCTTGGCTCAAGCACCTCAGCCCGGCTGAGCGGGCTCGCATCGAACCCGAATTGTTGGTGGGCGATGCCTTGCCCGGCGACCATGTGTGCCGCATGGGGCGTGCACCGACCTACTGGTTTGGGGTGGTTGAAGGCTTGCTCAAAATGAGCACCGACAGCGCCGACGGCCAATCGGTGACCTACACGGGTCTGCCCGCCGGGGGCTGGTTTGGCGAAGGCACCGCCATCAAAAAAGAACCCTACCGCTACAACGTGCAGGCGCTGCGCGCCAGCGTGGTGGCGGGGTTGCCTGTCGCGGGGTTTCATTGGTTGCTCGATCACTCGATCGGCTTCAACCGCTTTGTCATGAACCAGCTCAACGAACGGCTGGGCCAATTCATTGCGGCGCGCGAGATCGACCGCATCAACAACCCCGACGTGCGGGTGGCCCGCTCACTGGCCTCGCTCTTTAATCCGGTGCTCTACCCCGGCGTGGGTGAGGTGCTGCGCATCACCCAGCAGGAATTGGCCTATCTGGTCGGCCTGTCGCGCCAGCGGGTCAATGTGGCCTTGCGCACGCTGGAGGCGCAAGGCTCGATCCGCATCGAATACGGCGGGCTGCGGGTCTTGAATCTGGACGCTTTGCGCCAGTCGCGCTGATCGTTGCGCTGATAGACTCGCCCCATGACAGAAGCTGCCGAAGGCAAGAGCCGCCTGAACAAACGCATGGCCGAATTGGGCCTGTGCTCGCGTCGCGAGGCCGACGCCTGGATCGATCAAGGCTGGGTGCGGGTCAACGGACAACCCGCCCAGATGGGCATGCAGGTGGGTCCGACCGATCGCATCACGGTGGAGCGCGCGGCACAAGCCCAACAGCAACAACAAGTCACCATCTTGCTGCACAAACCCATGGGCTATGTCAGCGGCCAGGCCGAAGACGGGCACGCCCCGGCCGTGACGCTGATTCAGGCCCGCAACCGCTGGTCGGGGGACAAAGTGCCGGTGCGCTTCAACCCCGGTCAATTGCGCGGGTTGGCCCCGGCCGGGCGGCTCGACATCGACTCGGTCGGCTTGCTGGTACTGACCCAGGACGGGCGGGTGGCGCGCCAGCTGATCGGCGAGGATTCGGGCATCGAAAAGGAATACCTGGTGCGGGTGCAATGGCAGGGACCGCAGGGGGCGGTGACGCAAAACATCGCCCCGGTCTTTCCGCCCCACCAATTGGCGCGCCTGCGCCATGGCTTGTCGCTCGACGGCAAACCCCTGAAACCAGCCGAGGTGGAGTGGCAAAACCCCGAGCAACTGCGCTTTGTGCTGCGCGAGGGCAAAAAACGGCAAATCCGCCGCATGTGCGAACAGGTCGGCTTGCATGTCGTCGGCCTCAAACGCGTGCGCATGGGCCGCATCACCCTGGGCCAACTCCCGCCAGGTCAGTGGCGCTACCTGGCCCCACACGAAAAGTTCTAATTGGGGTCTGACCCCAATTAAACACCTGTGGCAAAAAAGCAACCAGAAATTGGGGTCAGACCCCAATTTCTGCATCGCTGCCGGGCTTGAAATCTGACCACCCACCCCCATGTGGGCTGGTGTTTGTCACTTTTTAACCGCAAAACATGAGCACACAGACCCATGCCTTTCAAGCTGAGGTGGCCCAGCTGCTGCACCTGGTCACCCATTCGCTGTACTCCAACAAAGAAATCTTCTTGCGCGAGCTGGTGTCCAATGCATCGGACGCCTGCGACAAACTGCGCTACGAAGCGCTGAACAACAACGGTTTGTTTGAAGACACCCCGAATCTGGAGATCCGGGTCAGCTTCGACAAAGCCGCGCGCACGCTGACGATCGCCGACAACGGCATCGGCATGAGCCGCCAGGAGGCGATCGATCACCTGGGCACCATCGCCAAAAGCGGCACGCGCGACTTCATGAGTCGCCTGGACGCCGAGCAAAAGAGCAACGCCAAAGACCAAGGTGCGCTGATCGGCCAGTTCGGTGTGGGCTTTTATTCGGGCTACATCGTGGCCGACAGCATCACCGTCGAAACCCGACGCGCCGGGCTCCAGCCCAGCGAAGGGGTGCGCTGGACCAGTGGCGGCACCGGGGAGTTCACGGTCGAAGACATCGAGATCGCCGAACGTGGCACCAAGGTGATCTTGCACCTGCGCGACGACGCTGAAGAGTACCTGAGCACCTGGAAGATCAAGTCCATCATCGCCAAATACTCCGACCACATCTCGCTGCCCATTTTGATGCGCAAGGAAGAGTGGAAAGAGGGTGAAAACGACCAGCCCGGCGAAATGGTACTGACCGACGAGTGGGAAACCGTCAACAAAGCCAACGCCCTTTGGACCCGCGCCAAGAAAGACATCACGCAAGAGCAATACGACGACTTTTACAAAGCCATCAGCCACGACTTCGAAGCCCCGCTGGCGCACAGCCACAACCGGGTCGAAGGCAGCACCGAATACCCCCAACTGTGGTACCTGCCGGCCAAGGCCCCGTTCGATTTGTGGAACCGCGAAAAGCGCGCCGGCATCAAGCTGTACGTCAAACGCGTGTTCATCATGGACGACGCCGAAGCCCTGATGCCGGTCTACCTGCGCTTTGTCAAAGGCGTGGTCGACTCGGCCGATTTGCCGCTGAATGTCAGCCGCGAGTTGTTGCAAGAAAGCCGTGACGTCAAAGCCATCCGCGAGGGCAACACCCGCCGTGTGCTGGCGATGCTGGAAGACCTGGCCAAACGCGATCAACCCGCCGCCGACGCCAGCGAAGACGACAAAAAAGACGCCGGCAAGTTCAGCCGCTTCTATGCCGAATTCGGCGCTGTGCTCAAAGAGGGCTTGGGCGAAGACTTTGCCAACCGCGACAAGATCGCCAAATTGCTGCGCTTTGCCAGCACCACCACCGACACGGTCAGCGTGTCGCTGGCCGACTACAAGGCGCGCATGAAAGAAGGCCAGGACGCCATCTACTACATCACCGCCGACACCCTGGCCGCCGCCAAGAACAGCCCGCAACTGGAGGTCTTCAAGAAAAAAGGCATCGAGGTGCTGCTGATGACCGACCGCGTCGACGAGTGGGCCCTGAGCTTTCTGACCGAATTCGATGGCACGCCCATGCAAAGCGTGGCCAAGGGTGCGGTGGACCTGGGCAAGCTGCAAGACGAGGCCGAGAAAAAAGCCACCGAGGAAGCGGCCGAGTCCTTCAAACCGGTGCTGGCCAAACTGAAAGAGGCCCTGAAAGACAAGGCCGACGATGTGCGCGTGACGTCCCGCCTGGTGGATTCACCCGCCTGTCTGGTGGTGCAAGACCAGGGCATGAGCCTGCAATTGGCGCGCATGCTCAAACAAGCCGGTCAGGCGGTGCCCGAAACCAAGCCGGTGCTGGAAGTCAACCCCGAGCACGCGCTGGTGAAAAAACTGGCTGAGGACGCCAACCCGCACTTTCATGACCTGGCCCACATCGTGTTTGATCAGGCCCTGCTGGCCGAGGGCGGCTTGCCGGACGATCCGGCGGCCTACGTCAAGCGCGTGAATGCCTTGCTGACTTAAATGCTGGCTTAGCGTCTGGACCGGCGCTGCCCCCAAGGCAGTGCCGGTAAAAGCAATCCCATCAGACCCAACGCCCACAGCGGCCACAAACCCCAACGGGAGACCCAGCGTGCGTACAGCGTGGGGGGGCCCTCCCGGCCCGTGACCTGGGTGTGCAACACCTCGCGCTGCCAATTGGGCAAGCGGCTTTGCACCACCCCCCGATGATCGATGACGGCGCTCACCCCGGTGTTGGTCACACGCACCATGGGCCGTTGCAACTCCAGCGTCCGCAGTCTTGAAATGTTCAAGTGCTGGTCCTGCGCAACCGTGTCGCCAAACCAGGCGATGTTGCTGAAATTCACCATCACATGCGGGGCCGCATCGGCCACCCAAGCCTGTGCCAACTCTTCGCCAAACAAATCCTCGTAACAGATGTTGGGTGCCCAGTTCAACCCGCCCCAAGCCCAGGTCGGCTGGGGCACGGGCCCACGGGCAAACTCGCCCATGGGAATGTTCAGGGCACGAACAAACCAGCCGAAACCCGGCGGGATGAATTCGCCAAACGGCACCAGGTGGTGCTTGTCATAGCGGTAGTCATGTCGGCCACCGGCAGTCGGGGCATCCCGTCCGGCCCAGGCCAACACGCTGTTGGCCAGCCCATCGCGGCCTTGCCAGGGCGCGCCCAGCATCAGGGCCCGATCGCTCCCCTGCGGGGACAAGGCCTGCCACCAGGCCACAGGCCACGCGTGGGTCGAAAAGGCGATCGCAATCTCGGGCGCCAGCACCAGACCGGCCGGCGCATGCTGAATCTGCGCCACATACCAGTCGATCGCACTTTCACGCTGCGCACCGTATTTTTCGTCTTGCGGCACATTGCCCTGCAGCAAGGTCAGCGGCACGGTGGCCACCGCTTGTGTGTTGTCGGGCGCGCGCCAGGGTTGACCCAGCGCGATCAAAGAAGCCAATGCCATCACCATGGCCCCGGCCCGCATGAGCGCAGCACGCACGCCCCAAACCAGCGCCAGCCCCATGCCCAACAACGCGGCCGCCCAACCCATGCCATAAACCCCGACATGAGGGGCCAACACGGCCAATGCCGAGTCGACGTGGGCGTAACCGGCCGCCACCCAAGGGAAACCGGTGAACCACTGGGCCCGCGCCAATTCGGCCAACAACCAGGCACCGCCAAACGCCAAGGCCTGCTGCCAGCGCACAGCGCGGTGCGAGGTCAAAGCGGTGGCCAGCCCCAAAAACAAAGCCAGGTAAAGCGCCAGCGCGGCTGCCAAAACCAGCACCGCCAAAGCCGCCAACGGACTGGCCAGGCCGCCGTATTGATGCATGGAGATGTAAAGCCACCAAGTGCCGGTGGCACCCTGCGCGCTGGCAAAGGCCCAGCCCAGCCACGCTGCGGTACGCCAGTGGGTGGCACGCAACCAGGCCCCGGCCAGCACCGCCAACGACAGAACCTGCAAAGCACCCAGCGCCTGTCCGGTGGTGGGCCAGGCCTGAGCCAGGGCGTGAATGCCCCCGGCCAGCGCCCCCAGCCCCAGGGCATGCAGCGACTTCAGCCCAGTCGCCGGACCTTGAACCATTTGACTGCCCCGGCACGCGTGAGCATCACCTCAAACCGCAGGCCACTCCGTTCCAGAAACTCACCCCGCATGGGCACATGCCCCATCTCGTGCGCGATCAGGCCCCCGATGGTGTCAAAAGTGTCCTCGCCGTCGCTGGCCGCCAGTTCGACCTCGAAAGCCTGACTGACGCGCTCGACGCTGGCGTCGCCAGCCACCCGAAAACTGCGGTCGGCCAGGGTATAGATGTCCCCATTTTCGGTCTGGGTGTCGAATTCGTCCTCGATCTCCCCCACGATCTCTTCCAGCACATCCTCGATGGTGATCAGGCCGGCAATGCGCCCGTATTCGTCGACGACGATGGCCAGGTGGTTGCGGTTGTTGCGAAAGTCGCGCAGCAAATCGGTCAAGCGCTTGCTCTCGGGCACAAACACCGCCGGTCGCAGCAGCGCCCTGAGGTTGAGCTCGGGGGCCCGGCGCAATTTGAGCAGGTCTTTGGACAGCAACACGCCAATGATGTTCTCGCGCTCGCCCTCAAACACCGGGTAGCGGGAATGCGCGATGTCGATCACCTGATGGATGAGCTCATCAAGGGGAGCGTCGATGTCGATCAGGTCCATGCGCGGGGCGGCGATCATGACATCGCCGGCCGTCAGATCGGCCACACGCAACACGCCCTCGATCATGCCGCGGCTGTCGGGGCTGATGAGGTCGCGCGCTTGCGCTTGGGCCAGCATGCGCAAAAGCTCCTCGGGCGAATCGGGCCCGGGGTGCAAAAACTCGGTGACTTTCTGGATCAGGCTGCGCCGGGGCGCGGCGTCAGCCTTGGGAGGGTGTGGATCGGACACTGCACAGGGCGCGGGGGCGCCAAAGTTGCGAGACCCATAGGATAGCCGAATCAGGTGCCGGATTGATGACGCCCTTCGCGCACACCCTGACGAATTTCCTGGACATCGGCCACGACGTCAATGACTTGCTTGACCTGCTCTTTGACCGACAGATTGATGCGCCCATACTGGTCGATCACCCAATCCTCCAAATCGCTCTCCAAATCGGGCGGCGGCAGGCGCAAATGAGCCTCGGTCTCGCTGCCCTCGCGCTCCAGCTTGGCGCCATGGTGCCTGGCAATGGCCAGCATGGGGGCGTTTTCGCTGAGCGCATGGATGTAGAACAAGCTCACCTTTTCATGGCGTGCGTGCACCATGGCACGCTCGAACAATCGGTTGCCCAAGCCCTTGCCACGCGATTTGGCGCGCACCGACACCCCGAATTCAGCCCGTGGCTCGCCGTGCTCGGGGCGCTCGATGCACAGGTGTGCCAGTGCCTCGATGCGCAAGGCGACGTTGAAAATGCCGTAGATGTGATCGCGGTCGAACTTCATGCCCCGCACATAACGCCCAATTTGCTCGTCGGTCGCCGGATAGCCAAAGCGCAGCACCCGGTCATCGGCGCTGAGTTCGCACAGGTGCGCCAGGATCTTGTCCATGTGGCGCTCGTCCAGGCTGACGATCGGCACCAACACCTCGTGCTGAGCGGCTTGCACGGCCAAAGCCCGCGTGGGATGCCGCCACCAGTGGCGCCAGCCTTGGTGAGCCGTGCGGATGAGGTTGCGGAGCAAAGCCATGTGAGGTGTCCAGTCAGTTTGCATTCATATTAAGGGTAAACCCCAGTTCCGTGTAGAGTCTGCGCTCTAAAACCCTTGAGGGACAATGGGGGCATGCAGGCTTTGCCCGAAACCATGACTTTCATCCAGCGCGGTTGGCTTTCAGCCAACCACGTGCTGCTCAAGGGCGGCGACGAGACGGTTTTGATCGACAGCGGTTATGTCTCGCACGCCGACCAGACCCTGGGGCTGATCGATCATGCCCTGCAAGGCCGCCCCCTCGATCGACTGCTCAACACCCACTTGCACAGCGACCACTGCGGTGGCAATGCCGCTTTGCAAGAACGCCACCCCCGATTGCACACCGCCATCGCACCCGGCCTGTCAGAGGCGGTGCGGGCCTGGGATGAAGCCCAACTGACCTATCTGCCCACCGGCCAGGACTGCCCCCGCTTTCGCTTCGACGCCCTGATGCGTCCCGGCCAGGACCTGGCATTGGCCGGATTGCGCTGGCAAGTGCACGCCGCCCCCGGCCACGACCCGCATTCGATCATCTTGTTTCAGCCTGACCACGGGGTGCTGATCTCCGCCGACGCCTTGTGGGAAAACGGTTTTGGCGTCGTGTTTCCGGAAATCGAAGGCGAAGACGGCTTCAGCGGCATCGCCCAAACGCTGGACCTGATCGAGCAACTGCAGCCCAAGATGGTGGTGCCCGGACACGGCGCGGTCTTCACCGACGTCGATGCGGCCTTGGCACGCGCCAGACAGCGGCTGCAAGGGTTTCGAAACCAACCCGACAAGCACGCCAGCCATGCGGCCAAGGTGCTGCTCAAATTCAAACTGCTGGATTGGCAGCACATCTCGGACACCGAGCTGTGGGCCTGGTGTCAGGGTTGCGCCTTCATCCACGAATTGCACACCCGATATTTTCCTGCGCTGGATGAACACGACTGGGTCATGCAGTGCATGGCCGACCTGGTCAGGGCCGGCGCAGCGCAGCGCGATGGGGTCTACTGGGTGAACGCCTGAGCCGCTGGACCAGCGGCAGCATTGCACCCAAAGCGCAGCGATACTGGGTCAAATGTCGTCGCGTATGCCGTTGCGCAAGGTGCCAATGGCGTCCACCACGATCTCGCACACATCGCCCGGCTTCATGAAGATTTGAGGGTTGCGTTTGTTGCCCACGCCGCCGGGCGTGCCGGTCACGATGACATCGCCGGGCGAGAGCGGGATGAAGGTGGAGATGTAGGCGATTTGACGCGGGATGCTGTGAATCATCTTGTCGGTGGTGGTGTCTTGCAGCACCTGGCCGTTGAGCACCGTTTGCAAACGCATCACCTGACCTGGCGCGATCTCGTCGCTGGTGACCATCCAGGGACCAAAGCCCCCGGTGCGGTAAAAATTCTTGCCCGCCGTCCACTGCGACGTCGCCACCTGCCAATCGCGCACCGAACCGTCGTTGTAGCAGCTGTAACCGGCGATGTGTGCCCAGGCATCGGCTTCTGAAATGCGCCGTCCGCCCTTGCCGATCACCAACGCGATTTCCGCCTCGTAATCCAGGCGGTGCGACTCGCGCGGGCGGATGATGTCCTGGCCATGCCCCACTTGCGAATCGGGCAAACGCAAAAAGATGGCGGGGGCTTCGGTGATTTCTCGCCCGGTTTCACGCACATGCTCGCCGTAATTCAGGCCGACGCAAAAAATCTGGCCCGGATTGGGGATGACGGGCAACAAACTCACTTGAGCCAGTTTCAGCGTCGGACGGTGCTGCTGCGCTGCCTGCGCGGCAGCACCCAGCAGGTTGTGGGCGATCAGGGCTTTCAGGTCGGGGGCTTGCACACCCAGGATGGGACCCAGGTCGAGCACGTCGTCGCCAAGGACAACGCCATACGAGGCTGTGTTTTGATGGGTGAAGCTGATGAGTTTCATGGGCTGCTTTCGGTGGTGGGAAAAGAAGTGGGCAATTGTTCCAGCCGGTCGGAGATTTCACGCCCGGCGCGCTGGATCAGCGGGGTCAGTTTGGCCGGGTCGATCACCGCCATGCGCTGCACCGTGGTCACCAGCGACAGCGCGGCGATCACGCCGCCATCGGCTTGCCGCAAAGGCACGGCGATGGCCGCCAAATTGGCTTCCAGCTCACCGTTGGAAAAATAAAAGCCCTGTTTGCGAATCTGGCTGTAAGTGCGGCGAAACGCCGTCCACTCGGTGGGCAAACCCGCAGCGGCGATGTCCTGCGCATGGGTGTTGAACAGCTTGTGCAACTGCGCCGTGGGCAAACCGGCCAAAATCACTTTGGGCGCGCCGCCCCGAAACAAAGGTCGGGGTCGACCCCGACCATAACTGAGATCGGCGGGCAAGGCACCGTATTCGCGGTGCGTATCGAGCAACTGATCGCCATGCAGGCTGGAGACCACGCAGTCAAAACCGGTCTGCGCCACCAACTCTTTCATGATCGGGATGCCGCATTGCAACACCGGATCGGCTTGCCGAATCAAATGATCGAGCACCACCACCCGCGGCCCCAGCGTGTAGCGTGCGTCGCTGCCACGGCGCAACAAGCCGGCGTCGCTCAGGGTCTTGAGGTAGCGGTAAGCGGTGGGCATCGACACGTCCAAGGCCTGGGCGATGTCCTCGGCGCTGAAGAACAAGCGCTCTTCGGTGAACAAGTCCAGCACGCCAAGCATGCGCGCCAGGCTGGTGTCGGCTTTTTCGCTCATGTCGTGAGTCCGCTCAATGCACCCATGCCCTGGCCTGGGGCTCGGGCAAACACAGCGTCAGGGCAGCGAGCTCGGTGGCGTTGTTCGCCACCCCCGCGATGTACCGGTCGGGGCGCAGCAAGACCGCACGCACCCCCTGCTGGCGCAGCCAGTCTTGCAACTCGGGGTCGCGTGCAGGCCGGACCACCACCCCCAGCGCCTGCCACCCCTCGCGGGTGTCGTCGCCCACGGCCTGCAACACCTCGGGTTCACCGATGACGGCGAAGTTCAGCCCCAGCACGGTATCGAGCAACCGGCCATTGTCCAGCATGGGCTGAGGAAAGATTTGCCCCACTTGGGGGTGCGTGCCATGCCAAACGCCCGGCCCCAGACGGGGCGCAGGAAACTGGAAGATTTCGGGCTGACCGGCCCTGAACTTGGCGTCACGCTCGCGAGCGGCTTGCGGATCGGTCGTCTGGATGATGTCACCCAGCTTGACCGCCAATTCGATGAAGGCTTGCACATGCGGGGCACGCTCACTGCCATAGGTGTCCAGCCATCGGTCAGCTGCGCCACCGCGCAGCACGGCGTGCAACTTCCAGCTCAAATTGGCAGCGTCGCGGATCGCGGCGCACATCCCCTGCCCCAGAAAAGGCGGGGTCTGATGCGCCGAATCACCCGCCAAAAACAGGCGCCCCTTGCGCCAGGTTTGGGCCAACACCGAATGGAAGGTGTAGATCACCGCGCGCTCGATGTCGGCTTGCTCGGGGGTGACCCAGCGACTGACCAAGCCCCACAGCGTTTCGGGCTTGACCAGTTGCTCGGGGTCGTCACCGGGCATGAGCATGATTTCCCAACGGCGGCGGTTGCCGGTGACATTGCAATAGGTCATGGGTCGCGCCGGATCGCAATGCTGCACCGTGTGATCGGGCAAACCACTGACCTCGGTTTTGAGACGCACATCAAACACCAGCCAGGGCTGGTGCAGCCCCAAATCGATCATGGCCGTGCCGATGGCCTTGCGCGTCAAAGAGCGCGCGCCATCACAGCCCACCACATAGCGGGCCCGCACCATGCTGGATGCACCGCTTTGCAGGTCTTGCAGGTGCAGCGTGGCCAAGTCAGCGCCATCATCCAAAGCCGTCACTTCGTGGCGGGTGAGCAGCTCCACCTGCGGGTAGCGGCGCAAACCCTCGCGCAACACAGCTTCAAGTTCGGGCTGGTGAAAGTAGTGGTTGGTGGCACAGCCGTGCGGGCCACGCTGCTGGGTGCCGGCCCGGATCAGCAAAGTCTCGCCCTGGGCGTTGTTGAAATACATGCCCTTGTGACCCGGGCGAGCGATGGCTTCGACCTGCGAGCGCAAACCGGCGGTTTCAAACACCCGCATGACCTCACCATCGAAGTGGATGGCGCGCGGCAAGGGATAGATGTCGGCTTCTCGCTCGACCACCAGCACCGTCAAGTCGTACTGCCCCAACAAATTGGCCAGCATGGCCCCGGCCGGGCCACAGCCGATGATGGCCACGTCATAGGGTTCAGCGCTCATGCCCGATATCCCATGAGTTGCGCCATCTCGGCCATCCATTGTTCACGGCTGCGAAATTTGGGCCGGCTGCGCGCCAGTTTTTCGGCAGCGGCCATGACGGCCTCGTCGCTTTGATTGAGGTCGATCCCCTCGCGCAGCGGCTGCTCGCAATACCAGGGCGTGTCCATGAACACCTCCAGCCGGTTGCCTTCCGGATCGCGGAAATAAATCGAAATGGCATTGCCGTGCGTGGCGCTCACCAGCTCGGTCACATCGGGGTCGGCTTGCACCCGCCGGTGGACTTCGCGCAAAGTGGTCAGATCGGGCACGCGCAAGGAAATCTGGTTGATCACGCTGAAGCTCAGGTCGGTCGGTCGGCCGCTGGCCAGCACCAGCTGGTGGTGCTCGGTCGGGTCGCGGCTGAGAAAAACCAGATCCACCGTGCCCAAAAGGCCCCGGTCGGTTTCAAAAAAACACAGCACCTCGCGGTAAAAACGCGCCATGCGTTGTAAATCGCGCACATAAAAGCCCATGTGGCTGAACATCAGGGCGTTTCGGCGATTCAATGGATAAGACATGGGATGCTCCTGATGTGATTATTTCAACTGTTTATTTGAATTATATGTCTTATAAATTTAGGTGTTTATCCCATTGTGATAATTCGGCTCAATTATTAAAATTTTTTTGCTTTTCTTTCGATGCTTGAAAACTCTGGAGACACGACATGCCGCACACCACCCGACGCACGACCCTGGCCGCCCTGGCCCTCAGCCTGTCCAGCGGACTGCCCGCATGGGCGCAGGACTACCCGAACAAACCGATCAAGATCATTGCCCCTTTCGCGGCCGGCACCGGTCCGGACGCCAACACACGCGAAATCGCACAGGAACTGACCAAGGTACTGGGCCAAACGGTGGTGGTGGAAAACCGCCCGGGCGCGGCCACCATGATCGGCATGGAAGCTGGCGCCAAAGCCGCACCTGATGGCTACACCCTGGTGATGGGCTCCACCACCTCTTTGTCGGTGGTTCCCCACACCTACGGCGCGAAAGTGCCCTACAAGGCCGACCGAGACTTGATCCCCATCAGCATCGTCGGCCTGCTCAATACCGCGCTGACGGCCCACCCCAGCCTGCCCGAAAAAAATGCCAAAGAGCTGATCGATCGGCTCAAGCAGCGCCCCGGCTCGGTGACCGCAGCCACCTCAGGCGTAGGAAGCTACTCGCACTTGGCGGGTGAGTGGTTTGCCTCCAACGCAGGCGTGAAAATGGATTTTGTGCCCTATAACACCACCAGCCCCTACACCGATTTGGTGGCCGGCCAAGTCAATGTGATTTTTGATGCCTTGCCCGCAGCCATTGGCAATGTGCGAGCCGGCAAACTGAAAATCCTGGCCCTGACCGGCAAGACCCGCCACCCCAACTTCCCCGACGTGCCCACCTTTGCCGAAGCCGGTTTGCCCGACTACAGCCCGACCGCCTGGATCGGCCTGTTTGCACCTGCCGGTACCCCGGCCCCGGTGGTGGCCAAGCTGGGCGATGCGATGCAAAAAGCCGCTGCACAAAACCAGGAGCTCATCGGACGTTGGCGCGGTTTCGGCGGCGACCTGAAGGCCCAAACACCCAACGAGTTTGCGGCCTTTCTCAAACAAGACGATGCCTTGTGGGGCGCGGCCATTCGCAAGGCTGGGGTGAAGATGGAGTGACGTCAGGCAGCGGGCCTGAGACCGTCGACACACCCAGATCAGGTGACACTGCAAAAAGTACAACTGCAAAAAAGAAAAGGCCCGTCTGTTAAGACGGGCCTTTTCGGGCTGTAAGAGCCTGACGATGTCCTACTTTCACACGGGAATCCGCACTATCATCGGCGCAGAAGCGTTTCACTGTCCTGTTCGGGATGGGAAGGAGTGGTACCACCTCGCTATGGTCATCAGGCATAACTTGTCGACATCCAGACCATGGTCTGGACATCCAATTCACAGAGCAAATCAGCTTCTTGGGTTTTTTGAATGCGTCACTTGGCACAACATCCTTGGTCTACCGACCAAAGTTATAGGGTCAAGCCGCACGAGCAATTAGTACTGGTTAGCTTAACGCATTACTGCGCTTCCACACCCAGCCTATCAACGTCCTGGTCTTGAACGACTCTTTAGGGGGCTCGGGGCCCCGGC